>JGI994J12354_10002052_pt1 | contig 20080 bp, 12 predicted proteins | sample IntmicLarv3ML3BL_FD_12354 | JGI IMG/M metagenome (IMG submission 12354)
ATATTTGTCATTATGATATTTATATCTATCTTTGCCTGTCAAAATAGTATTAAAGAAAGGAGAAGATGTTACAAAAAAGTTTATATCATCCCGATTATGAGCATGATGCTTGCGGGGTTGGGTTATTGGTTGATATTCATGGCAACAAATCGCATTATATTGTCGAGAAAGGTTTGCAGGTATTGGAGAATATGCTTCATCGAGGGGCGGAAAGCGCTGATAACAAGACCGGTGATGGTGCCGGGATAATGTTGCAGATACCACATGAGTTTATTCTTTTGCAGGGTATACCCGTTCCCGAGAAGGGGAGTTACGGTACCGGATTGGTGTTTTTGCCAAAAGATGAAGAACAGGCTGCATCGTGCATGGAAGTTATTAAAAGTGTCCTCGAACAGGAGGAGTTGCATTTGCTTGCCGTTCGCGATGTGCCTGTTTGTAGTGATGTGTTGGGTGAAATATCTAAAGAGAATGAGCCGACTATAAAACAGATTTTTGTAGTTGAGAGCGAAAGAGTTAAAAGGGAAGAGCGTCAAAAATTAAAAGTTAAAAGTGAAGACGACCATATTTTAACCCTTGAAGGTAGGCTTTATGTTGCCCGTAAGAAGATTGAGAAGAAGATTCTTATGTCGGCGATGCCCGATCGTCGTAGTTTTTATGTAGTAAGCCTTTCTACTCAGCGAATTGTGTATAAAGGGATGCTCACATCTACCCAGTTGAGGGAATATTTCCCCGATTTGGTAAATCCTTATTTCACAAGCGGACTTGCCTTGGTACATTCGCGTTTCAGTACGAATACTTTTCCTTCTTGGGATTTGGCACAACCTTTTCGTTTCTTGGGGCATAACGGTGAAATTAATACTATTCGGGGAAATCGTTTCTGGATGGAAGCGCGCTCTCCTATCGTTCAACCGGGTATGAGCGATAGCGCTTCACTTGATAATGTGTTGGAATTTCTTGTAGTGTCGGGAAAGAGTTTGCCTCACGCTTTGGCAATGTTGGTTCCGGAAAGTTGGAACGACAAAAATCCTATCTCTTCCGAGCTGAAAGCGTTTTATGAATATCATAGTTTATTGATGGAACCGTGGGACGGGCCTGCGACAATTCTTTTTACCGACGGGCGCTATGCAGGAGGGATGCTCGACCGCAATGGGTTGCGCCCCGCACGTTATCTGATTACAAAAAACGATATAATGGTAGTAGCTTCCGAAGCGGGGGTGCTGCCTTTCGATGCATCTGATATTCGCGAAAAGGGTCGTCTTCAACCCGGTAAAATGTTGATGATTGATACACAGGAAGGAACGGTCAAATATGATCCCGAACTGAAAGCAGAGTTGGCAAACGCTTATCCTTATGCCGAATGGTTGTCAAAAAACCGCATCATCCTCTCAAATATATCTTCGGGGAGAACAGTAAAATATATGGTTGATAATTACGATGCTCATTTACAAGCTTTCGGCTATACTAAAGAGGATGTTGAGAGAATCATTCTACCGATGACTATTGATGGAAAGGAACCGATTGGTTCAATGGGTAATGATACACCTTTGGCAGTGNTGTCCGACAAACCGCAACTTTTGTTCAATTATTTCCGTCAACTGTTTGCCCAGGTCACTAACCCGCCGATAGACCCTATTCGCGAGGAACTGGTTATGTCGCTTGCTTTATATATTGGCTGTCAGGACTCTAATCTGCTGATTTCTTCTCCCGATCTTTGTAAGATGGTGAAGCTTGAAAGTCCGGTTATTAACAATGCTGACCTGGATATTCTGACGCATTTGGGATACAAAAAATTCAGAACAAAGGTTATATCGATGTTGTTCGATACGACAACAGATGATCCGGTCGATTCAATGGCAAAAGCTGTCAATTCACTTTGTCAGCAGGCGGAAGAAGCTGTGATAGAGGAGTTTAATTATATCATTTTAAGCGATAGGGGAGTAAATGAAAAGATGGCAGCCATTCCTTCACTGCTTGCCGTATCTGCCGTTCATCACCACCTGATAGAGAAACGTAAGCGTATGCAGATAGCTATCGTGGTAGAAACCGCGGAAGCTCGCGAGGTGATGCACTTTGCGCTGTTGTTTGGTTTCGGGGCGACAGCCGTCAATCCGTATATGGCATTCGCTATTCTCGATGATAAGGTGAAATCGCATGAGCTGCAACTTGACTACCACACTGCCGAAAAACATTACATCAAATCTGTCAATAAGGGATTGTTGAAAGTGCTTTCAAAAATGGGTATTTCTACACTCAGGAGTTATCGCGGAGCGCAGATATTCGAAGCTGTAGGTATCAGTCAGACGCTGTTAGACGCTTATTTTCGCGGAATGACATCCCGTATCGGAGGGATTGAACTTGAAGATATTGTGCGTGATGTGCTGATTGCTCATATAAAAGCTTACGGTTCTAAAGTTAAAAGTGGAGAAGAACTTATCACTCTTGGAACTTACTCTTACCGCAAAGGGGGTGAAGTGCATGCCTGGAATCCGGAAACCATCGCCAAGTTGCAGATTGCTACCCGTTTGGGTGATTATAAAAAGTTTAAAGAATATACCCAAATAGTTGATGAGAAGATACAGCCTATTTTCCTGCGCGACTTCCTGACCTACAAACGTGCTAAGAAACCGATAAGCATTGATGATGTAGAATCTGTGGAAGCGATTACTAAACGTTTTGTTACAGGCGCCATGTCGTTTGGGTCTATAAGTAAAGAAGCACATGAAGCAATGGCAATTGCCCTCAATATCTTGCACGGACGCAGTAACACGGGCGAAGGAGGAGAAGACCCTGCGCGGTTTAAGGTTGGCGAGGATGGTTTTAACCGTCGTAGCGCTATCAAACAAATAGCGTCGGGCCGTTTCGGTGTTACCGCCGAATATTTAGTAAACGCGGATGAACTGCAAATCAAAGTTGCTCAAGGCGCCAAACCTGGAGAAGGCGGACAGTTGCCGGGGTTTAAGGTTAATAAAATTATTGCCAAAACACGTCATTCAATTCCCGGTATCACATTGATTTCTCCGCCTCCACATCACGATATTTATTCTATTGAAGATCTGGCGCAGTTAATATTCGATTTGAAGAACGTTAACCCACAGGCTGAGATAAGCGTTAAACTTGTCTCGGAGAGCGGTGTCGGAACGATTGCAGCCGGTGTAGCTAAGGCAAAAGCCGACCGCATCATAATCAGCGGCTCGGAAGGAGGTACGGGAGCAAGTCCGATGAGTTCTATCAAACATGCCGGTTCCGCAGGTGAACTTGGTCTTGCCGAAACGCAGCAGACATTGGTGATGAATAATCTGCGCGGATATGTCCGTCTGCAAGCAGACGGTCAGTTGAAAACAGGTAAAGACATCATAACATCCGCATTGCTGGGAGCCGAAGAATTTGGATTTGCGACCGGTGCTTTGATTGTTCTGGGTTGTGTGATGATGCGCAAGTGTCACCTAAATACTTGTCCTGTCGGTGTGGCAACGCAGGATGAAAAACTTCGCGCACGCTTCAAAGGGAAACATGAATATTTAGTCAACTTCATGACATTCCTCGCGGAAGAAGTGCGCGAACATCTGGCGCAAATGGGTTTTCGCTCAATGGATGAGATTATCGGCCGTGCCGACCTTTTGGAAAAACGCGATGTTATAACCAACAGTAAAATAGCCAAACTTGATTTGTCCAAGCTGATGTTTTTTGCAGGCAGCGGTAACGATATCCGTTGCACAAAAACGCAAGACCATAAGATAGAAAAGGTGCTCGACAGAGAGTTGATACGAAAAGCAAAATCGGCTATTGAAAAGGTATTGCCCGTGGAAATAAAAGCCGATATTAACAATGTGGACCGTGCCGTAGGAGCAATGCTTGCAGGAGTGGTGGCCAAAAAATACGGAGAAAAAGGCATGCCCGAAGGTACCATCACAACCAAATTTATCGGTTCTGCCGGACAAAGTTTCGGAGCATTTCTTACGCCTGGCATCACATTCAGTCTGGAAGGTGAAGCAAATGATTATCTCGGAAAAGGATTATCAGGCGGTCGCATTGTAGTCGTTCCGCCACGGAATGCAACTTTTGCGCCTGAAGAAAATATTATTGCAGGTAATACAATATTATATGGCGCAACGCTCGGAGAAGTTTACATCAATGGTAGAGTAGGCGAACGTTTCTGTGTCCGCAACAGCGGTGCGATAGCTGTAGTGGAAGGCGCGGGCGACCATTGCTGCGAGTATATGACGGGAGGCCGCACAGTTGTACTTGGTCCGACAGGTAAGAATTTCGCCGCCGGTATGAGCGGCGGGTTAGCTTATGTGCTCGATATGAAAGGTAACTTCGACTATTTCTGTAATATGGAGATGGTAGAACTAACGCTTATCGAAGACAAAACCGACAATCAAGAGTTACATCGTCTTATCTCGACGCATGCCAACTATACGCAGAGTCCGCTTGCAAAGAAGATTCTCGCAGATTGGGAAAATTATCTGAAACACTTCATCAAAGTGACCCCTATTGAATACAAGAAAGTTCTGCAAGAAGAAAAGATTGAAGCTATTAACAAGAGAATTGCACAAGTGGAAAGAGACTATTAATTCAATTGAAAGTTGAAAATTGAAAATGAAAGTGAAATTGAAAAATGGGAAATATTAAGGCATTTTTAAGCATAAATAGAAAAGAGGCAGGTTACAGACCTGTCATAGAGCGTGTCGCTGATTTTGGAGAAGTTGAGCAGACACTGAATAGCGAAGACCGGATGCTGCAAGCATCGCGTTGTATGGATTGCGGAGTACCGTTTTGTCATTGGTCATGTCCACTTGGCAATATTATTCCCGAATGGCAGGATGCATTGTATAAAGGTAAATGGCATGAAGCTTACTCTATACTATCTTCTACAAATAACTTTCCGGAGTTTACAGGTCGCGTCTGTCCGGCTCTCTGTGAGAAAAGTTGCGTATTGGCGCAGGAGGGGCAGGCAATAACAACCCGCGAAAACGAAGTTTCTATCGTGGAACATGCATTCATGGAAGGCTATGTAAAGGCCAATCCTCCGAAAGCGAGGACAGGAAAGAATGTCGCTGTAATCGGATCAGGCCCTGCCGGGTTAGCGACTGCCGATATGTTAAATCGTGCAGGTCATACAGTTACGGTTTACGAAAAGGACGAGGCGCCGGGAGGATTACTCCGTTTCGGCATCCCTGACTTCAAGCTGAACAAAATGGTAATAGACAGGCGTGTAGATATATTGGAAGAAGAAGGTGTCACATTCAGATACAATTCAAATATAGGGGCAGAGATAAAGGCTAAACAACTGCTTAAAGAATACGATGCCATCTGCCTCGCGATAGGAGCCGGACAACCTCGCGACCTCCCTGTTGAAGGACGTGACCTGAAAGGGGTATACTTCGCTCTGGAATTGCTGCAGCAACAAAACAGGGTTGTAGCAGGTAAAATATTCTCCAAAGAGGAAAGTATTAACGCTAAAGGCAAACATGTATTGGTGATTGGCGGCGGCGACACCGGTTCCGACTGCGTAGGTACGGCAAATCGTCATAAAGCAGCTAAAGTGACCCAGATAGAAATCATGCCTAAGCCGCCGGAAAACTACAACCCGGATACACCGTGGCCAAACTACCCTTTGACACTAAAGACTTCAAGTTCACACAAAGAAGGTTGCGAACGCCGTTGGAACTTGGCCACTAAACGTTTTATCGGAGAGAATTGCAAAGTGACAGGTGTGGAAGTTGTCGAAGTGGAATGGACGAAAGGAGCTGACGGCAAAATGAGCATGAAAGAAACCGGAAAGACCGAAATCATTAATGCCGACTTAGTATTTCTCTGCATGGGTTTCGTTTCTCCTGTACACGAAGGACTGTTGGAACAATTAAAAGTTGAATATGACAATCGTGGAAATGTAGCAGCGGTTACACCTTCGCAATCATCTGTCGCCAAAGTTTTTGTTGCGGGTGATGTGACATCGGGTGCGAGCCTTGTAGTGAGGGCGATTGCTTCAGGACGCAATGCAGCTAAAGAGATAAATGAAAAATTGAAAACATGGAACAAATAAAACATGAATGTGGAGTAGCTCTAATAAGGCTTCTCAAACCGATAGAATACTACACGGAAAAATACGGAACATGGCAATACGGGTTAAATAAGTTATATTTGTTAATGGAAAAGCAACACAACCGCGGGCAGGAAGGCGCCGGTATAGGTTGTGTAAACGCTCATGCGGCACCCGGAACGGAATATATTTTCCGCGAACGGGCTATGGGAGCAGGTGCAATACAGGAAGTATTTGAAAATGCACATCACGCAATTGAACGGATGCCTCGTGGAACACAGTACAGTAATATCCCATTTTGCGGAGAGGCATATATGGGGCATCTTCGATATAGTACAACGGGGCGTTCAGGAATCTCGTACGTGCATCCTTTTTTGCGCAGAAATAATTGGCGTTCAAGGAGTTTGATGATTTGCGGAAATTTTAATATGACAAATGTCGACGAAATATTTGAAGACTTAGTATCGCAGGGGCAACATCCTCGTCTTTATTCGGATACCCTGATGATTCTTGAAAAGATGGGTGACACGCTCGATAAAGAGGTGGAAAGGCTTTATGATAAATACAAACTGCAAACAAACGGCGGACAGGAACTTAATCGCAAGATCACCGAAGAGGTTGATATGGCGAGCATACTTCGCCATTCCGGTCAACTGTGGGATGGGGGATATGTGATTTGCGGTATCACAGGTACAACAGAGATGTTTGCCTTTCGCGACCCTTGCGGTATCCGCCCGGCATTTTATTATTACGATGACGAGATAGCCGTACTTGCATCGGAACGTCCTGTGATACAGACCGTAATGAACGTATCAGCCGAGGATGTCGGAGAATTGCAGCCCGGACAGGCCTTTTTAGTCAAGGAGAATGGAACTGTCAGCTTTGAGCAGATACAAGAACCTCGTAATGTAAAACCATGTTCGTTTGAACGTATTTATTTCTCGCGGGGAAGCGATAAGGATATTTATCTTGAACGCAAGATGTTGGGTAAGATGCTGGTAAACCCAATTATGGATGTGATAGATAATGACCTTGAAAATACGGTCTTTTCTTTTATTCCAAATACTGCAGAAGTAGCATTTTACGGTATGATGGAAGGTTTTGACGACTATATTCAGGAGCATGACTTAAAAATTCGCATACGACAGGAGAAGGTAGCAATTAAGGACATAAAGCTTCGCACGTTTATCACCGAAGGCAGCAGCCGTGACGACCTTGCAGCTCATGTTTATGATATAACTTACGGCTCTGTGCGCCCGTATACAGATAATCTTGTAGTGATTGATGATAGTATAGTGCGTGGCACAACTTTAAAACAAAGTATTATAAAAATACTTGACCGCCTGCATCCCAAAAAGATTGTGATTGTATCATCTTCACCTCAGATACGTTATCCTGATTGTTACGGTATTGACATGAACAAAATGGATGAGTTCGTAGCTTTTCGAGCAGCTGTCTCATTACTGAAAAAACATGGCATGGACAATATTATCGAGGATATTTATAAAAAATCGAAAGCACAGGAGCACTTGCCCAAGGAAGAAATCGTCAATTATGTAAAAAATATTTATAAACCATTCACGGCACAGGAAATCTCCGATGAAATCGCCAGATTATTGACACCCGAAGGTACGGAAGCGGAAGTTTATATCGTTTTTCAGTCCCTCGAAGGTTTGCACACCGCTTGCCCCAAGCATACGGGGGATTGGTATTTTTCCGGCGATTATCCCACTCCCGGAGGAAATAAGACAGTTAATAATGCATTTATACGTTACTACGATAAATAAAATATATATTTTGCAGGATATGTGTAATGCGGCACCCCCTGATATGTTTAAGCTATGGGAATCTCTTTTTTACCTCTTTAAACATATTGTCGACTTTCTGTTTCGGGTCACCGGCGCCAAGTGTTTCTATCGGCAGGTAACCACGGAAGTTTGATGCATCTATGATTTTTCTTATTTTATCCATATCCGTTTTTACAACCTGCCCGTTAACAAACATTTCTTCTTTAATCTGCCAAGTGATGGCATATTTAATGGTTTGTTCAATTTCGGCAAACGAATCGGCTTTTGTGCGATAAGAACCAATATCAAGCATCAGTCCTACCCATTCCGAATTTATGGCTTTCAAAAGTTCTTCTACCTGATCGGCTGTTTTTAGGAAATCATCGTGATTTTGTACAGCCAATACAACGCCATGCTGTTTTGCATACTCCGCACATTCTTTAATATCGGCTATAACCCATTGCAATGCTTGTTCGCGGGTATATCCGTCGTGAGATGCGTTTCCTGCAAAAATACGCAACGTCTGCGCTCCCAACTTGGATGCAACCAAAATCCATTCTTTAACATGCTTTTTCTCCGCTTCGCGAGCTGTGGCATCGGCTTGTACAAAATTATTTCTTACTCCCGTTCCGCAAATCTCAAGACCTAAACTAAATGTTTTGCGTTTAATATGGTAAATATACTCATCTGTAGGCGCTTGTGGATATCCGGGGAAATAATAACCTGTTATATCAACTCCTTCAAAACCGGTTTCTGCCGCATACTCAAGCATATCGTCCAAATTCATTGCTCCTGATGTCAGCGGAGCATTGAAAGAGTAAGCGTTAAGTGATATTTTTATTTTGCCGGGTAACGTTTTTTTCGGTTGCGGACTTGCAAAAACTTCACTTACCGGGAGTGAAATTAATGCAACTGAAGATACTGCCGTTTTTAAGAATTTTCTGCGTTTCATGGGTGAATCTTTTTAAAATGATTTTTTTATATCAACTGCCTATACCGATACAAAAATAGTGAAAATAATCTAATATCTGTCCCGTTCTATTTTTTTTTCGATTAAAAATTTGTTCCTTTGTAAAGTTAATCAATAAAATCAGAAATCGCCATGGAAAAATCAGAAATCGCCCTTTATAAGAAGGAGTTGGAAAATCATTTAAATAACGAGTTATTGCCCTTTTGGCTGGATCGCTCAAAAGATGATGTAAACGGAGGGTTTATCACGCATTTCGACCAAGCCGGAATAGATACCGGTGAAGACGAAAAATCGTTGATTGCGCAGACACGCTGTATCTATACGATGTCATCAGCACACCGTGCAGGATATGGCAGCGGCAAATGTGGTGAATATGCCCGTCATGGAGTCGATTTTTTGATTGACAAGATGTGGGACAAGGAATATGGCGGTTTTTATTGGATGGTCGACCGTAAGGGAAATGTCAAAATCGACAAGAAAATTATTTACGGACTTAGCTTTGCTATTTATTCGTTGAGCGAATATACGCTTGCAACGGGTGACCCGCGTGGATTGGAGTACGCGGAGAAAGTATTCGGGTTGTTGCAGACAAATTGTGTAGATTCGATGTATGGCGGTTACTGGGAAATGTTTGAGCGTGACTGGACGCTTTGCGGACCCGGCAGTCAGGGTGGTGACAGAAAAACTCTTGATGTACACATGCATCTGATGGAAGCGTTTACTACCCTTTATGAATGTAGCGGGAAAGAACTGCATAAAAGAAAATTAGATGAAGATATTGACTTGTTGTTGAAAAGGATTATTCATCCCGAATATAAAACAGGCATTCCGCAGTTTTGGCGCGACTGGTCGGTTGCTCCGCAGATAAAATTCGACGTGATATGGGGATGGGATCGTTTTTCGGAATCGGGTGAGAAGAATAATGCAGTCGACAATACATGCTACGGACACAATGCCGAGTTTGCATGGCTACTGCTCCACGCGCTTGATATAAAGAATGAAGACCCGCAACCGTATTGGAATATATTCCGGATAATCAATGACCATACCGTCAACTACGGAATAGACCGGGAATACGGAGGTGTGTATGTCGAAGGGCCTCACTCCGGAGGAGTTTACGACCGCGAGAAAGAGTTCTGGCAACAAGCCGAGGTTATGATAGGCGTTCTTGATGGCTGCATTATGTTCAAAGAACCCAAATACTGGGAAGCTTATAAGAACGTGCAACGTTTCGTATTAGATAAGATGGTCAACAAAAAAGTCGGTGAATGGTACCCGTTAATGACACGAACAGGAGAACCTATCTGGACACATATGGGACATTCGTGGAAAATCAACTATCATACTGTTCGTGCAGCCATTCAGAGCATTGCCCGCATGGAAAAACTGTTGAATCAATGAACAAAGAACAATTAATTCTTAATTCTTAACTCTTAATTCTTAATTTTATAAGATGAATTTATCACTATCTATATTGGACTGGATCACTTGTTTTTTTGTGATATTCGGTAGCCTTGCGTTTGGTTTATTTATGGCATATAAGAAAAAGGCAGGCGAAAGTAGCGCAAACTTTTTCCTTGGAGGACGTTCGATCAAATGGCCTTTGGTTGGAGCTTCACTGTTCGCTACGAATATTGGAGCCGAGCATCTGATAGGTTTGTCGGGAGATGCCTACCGCTATGGACTGGCGGCCGGGTCGGTTGAGTTGACGACGGCAATCACTTTAGGCTTCGCATGTTCTTTGCTGTTTCCATACTACATGAAGAATAAAGTATTTACCATTCCTGAATTTCTGGAAATAAGGTATAATCATCATGCGCGGACTTTATTTTCGGGGTTGATGTTGATAATCAGCGTGATGACAAAGCTGGCATTTACCCTTTTCGCCGGAGCGTTGGTGTTCAACAGCATATTAGGATGGGATATCATGGCAACTGTTTTCTGTATTGGTATTACAGTCGCAATTTTTACTATTATCGGAGGGTTTACCGCCGTTGCTTATACCGATACACTGCAGGTGATCATCATGATTATCGGAGCGTCTTTTATGTTGTATTTCGGTTTGGATAAAGTAGGAGGAATAGGCGTATTGATGGAACAAGTTCCCGACAGTATGAGTATAGGTCGTCCGGCTGAAGATCCTTATTCATTTTGGGGAATATTGTTTACAGCTTTTTATGCCGGCATATTCTACTGGGGCATAGATCAGGTGAACGTACAACGTGTTCTGGCTGCAAAGAACCTCCGACATGCGCGATGGGGTGCGATGTTTGGAAGCGCATTGAAACTTCTTCCTTTGTTTATCTTTGCTTTACCGGGTGTAATTGCCTTTGCCCTCAACCCGGGTTTGGAAGAAGAAGAATCTAAGCAGACTTTCGTATGGTTAATAAACAACCTGTTACCTTCGGGCCTTAAAGGATTATTACTTGCATCGCTTATAGCAGCCTTGGTTTCATCGTTAATAGCCGTACTTAACTCTGTCTCAACTTTGATTGTCCGTGATTTTGTATTGGAATATAAACCCGATATACCCGAGAAAAAACAAGTATATGTGGGGCGCTTATGCATTATCCTTGTTACATTACTTGGCATTGCTGCGGCATATCTTGTGCAACAAAGCGAAGAAGGTATATTCAAATACCTGCAGACAATCACTGCTTATTTAGTTATTCCGATATTCCCTGCCATCTTTTTCGGAATATGCAGTAAGAAAGTAACCCTGAAAGGCGCTGCTGCGTCAGTTATTGCAGGAGTTATCATAGCAACCGTCTTTGTAATCGATCAGATGATGAGTGTAGAAGCGGCAAGCAGCACATTTCCTTTCCTACATACAAAATATACTACGCATTTTGGATTTAGGGGGCTATGGGCAGAAATACTCATAACAGGCATTTTATTTGCAGTGTCGGCATTCACAACTAAAACAGCGCCCGAAAAATTAGAAAAGACCACAGTAAGCTATTCAGGGAAAATAGCACCGTTTGAAGGACTGAAAGATTGGCGCCTGCACTTAGTGATATTATCTGCCATCACCTTGTCGTTATGGATTTGGTTATATTAATGGAAAATTGAAAATGAAATATGGAAATATTAAAACCGCTTCAAAGTGGAAGACCTGCAATAAAAGCAGCGCTATTTGATTTTGACGGAACATTATCCACATTGCGTAACGGATGGGAAGAGATAATGGAACCTATGATGATAGAGTTTATTGCCGGCGAAACGGAGATAGATGAAACTTTGATTGAGAAAGTCAAAGATTATGTTGACCAATCGACGGGGATACAAACATACTACCAGATGGAGTGGCTGGCTGAAGAAGTGAAAAAGGCAGGTCGTAACCCGTGTGCAAGCACTGATCCTTGGTGGTATAAGGATGAGTATAACCGCAGGTTGATGGAACGGGTATCCCGTCTGCGGGAAGAAATCTTGTCAGGAAAAACACCTGCTTCGAATTACTTGATGGAGGGAGGAGAAAAGTTACTTCAGGCTTTGAAAGATAAGGGCGTGGCTATTTATGTTGCCAGCGGAACAGATCATGAAGACGTTAATGAAGAAGCACGCATATTGGGGCTTGACAAATATTTTACCGAAATTGTCGGTGCACCTTCACGTAAAGCTTCGTGTTCGAAAGAAGCTGTTATACAGAAACTGATTAGCGACTACAAACTTCAAGGGCAGGAAGTAGTTGTGTTTGGTGATGGAAAGGTCGAAATACGCTTGGGAAATGAAGCAAAAGCCATAACAATAGGCGTTGCAAGCGACGAAGCCCGGCGACATGGCGTTAATCCCGTGAAGCGAGAACGGCTTGTCAATGCGGGCGCGTATGCAATTATAGGCGATTTCATCGAACTCGATGTACTTCTGACTTGGCTGGGGATAGTGAAAAGTGAAAAATGAAAATGAATTTCTTAATTATTAACTTTTAACTTTATTGACTTGTGGATGAAAATATTAAAACCGAAGGACAGCTTGATTTTGCGAATATCAAGACTTATCCTGTTAAAGACCGACACAATTTAGTTACTATCGATAACATGCGCCGGGTAGATAATGATATTGTTGAACCTTGGTTTGACGATGATTTCGACAAATTGATCGATCTGATAGTTAAGGCTCGTAAAAACGGACGACCTGTTATTTTCTCGATGGGTGCGCATGTGATAAAGAATCGTCTGTCGGATTATCTGATAGATATGATCAAGAGGGGTTTTATTACACATATTTCAGGTAACGGTGCGGGCAGCATCCATGATTTTGAACTTGCTTTCGTTGGCGGTACATCCGAAGATGTGCCAACAGCAATTGAGGATGGTTCGTTCGGTATGTGGGAGGAAACCGGAGGGTGGATGAATGAAGCGCTGCAAGAAGGTGCGAGACAGAATTTAGGTTATGGCGAAAGCTTAGCTGTATATATCGACCGCCATCCCGACCGCTTTCCTCACAAAGAAGATTGTGTACTGTATCAGGCTTACAAACATGGTATCCCGGCTACATACCATATCGCATTGGGTACTGACATTATCCACCAACACCCTTCCGTCGATTTTGCCGCAATAGGGAAATGCAGCGGTATTGACTTTCATAAGATATGCCACTCCGTTTCACAACTCGACGGTGGTGTGTACCTTAATTTCGGTTCGGGCGTTATTGGGCCGGAGGTGTTTCTTAAAGCCTTATCAATATCCCGTAATCTCGGTTATGATGTCTTCAAGATAACGACAGCAAATTTTGACCTTATTGACTTAGGTGATTATCGCAGTAAAATAGGATACAGTGATCCGTTATATTATTACCGTCCCCGCAAGAATATTGTCAACCGCCCTACGAGCGTTGGAGGGCAGGGTTGGCATTTCTGCGTAGACCATCAGGTCTCTATACCTAATCTAAGAAACAAACTGGTAACAAAATCTATAACTTAAAATCAACATACTTCTGAAAAATGAACACATTCAAAAAGCTTAGTGAGCAACAAATAAAAGAAATCCTGACAAAGACAGCAGCGGTCAGGATAGGATTGATAGGCGACTTATGCCTTGATATATATTGGAAAGCCGATATGAAACGCAGCGAGTTATCGCGTGAAACGCCACATTTCCCGCTGCCCGTGGTAGAAGAATATATGTCGCCCGGTGGCGGCGGTAACGCATGCGCCAACATTGCAGCAATTCGTCCGGCACGAGTTGAAGCAATAGGAGTTGTTGGAGACGATTGGCGCGGCAAAGCTTTAATTAAAGAACTGAACAACCGTGGAATCGGTGATGACAATATCGTTGTTAGTAATGATGTTATAACGAACGCATACTGCAAACCTATTCGCATGGGCGTTTCGCATGTCGAATACGAAGACCCCCGTTTAGATTTCTGTAACTACAAACCAATTTCCGAAGCAGCCGAAAAAGCTTTGTTAATAAGCTTGGAAAAGGTAGTAAAAGACCTTGATGTACTGTGTGTATCCGATCAATTGCAATATGGATGCATTACTCCGGCAATAAGACAGCAGATTATGAAATATGCCGGCGAAGGTCTTACAGTGATTGTAGACAGCCGCGACAGGATTGGCGAATACAAAGGAGTAATCATGAAACCAAATGAGATTGAAGGATGGAGGGTTGTACACGGCTCTGATGCCTCAAGGACAGATACTTTCGAAACATACGTAACAACAGTGGAAAAGCTGGTGCAGATAAATCAAGCTCCCGTTTGTATGACACTCGGACCTAACGGTTGCCTTTATGCAGACAATAAAGGTATAACGCACGCGGAAGCGTATCCCGTCAAGCCACCTATCGATATCGTGGGAGCAGGCGATACATTTCTTGCCGCTTTCGGTGTTGCTTTGGGAGCAGGCATCGAACCTGCCCTTGCAGCATCATTCGGAAACTTGGCATCAAGCATAACAGTTAAGAAAATCGGAACAACCGGAACGGCATCTCCCGAAGAATTAATGCAGTCTCTATAATATGAAATTGCTGAAAATTAGATTACTAAATCACCTTAAATCGCTTAAAAATTTTACCAAATGAAAAAAACAAAATTAACTCTATTAGTATCAATCGTGATGTTATTGGCATCATGCGGCTCTTCTACGTCAAACAACGATGAGTACAAAACGATTAAAAAAGACATTCTGCGGGATAAGATTGCCGGAGGATGGGCAGGGAAAATAATTGGAGTGACATACGGTGCGCCAACCGAGTTTAAGGCGCAAGGCAAGATTTATGAAGATCCAATCAATTGGAAGCCGTCTGATGTGAAAAATTCAGTTTGGCAAGACGATATTTATGTTCAGCTGACCTTTATGGAAACAATGGATCAATTCGGTATGGATGCACCGGCAGTAAAGTTTCACGAACTATTTGCCAAAGCGGGATATCAGTTGTGGCACGCCAATGTACAGGCTCGCAAGAACTATTTCGACGGTATTTATCCTCCTCAATCAGGACATCCCGATTATAACATTCATGCTGATGATATAGACTTCCAGATCGAAGCCGATTATATCGGATTTATAAATCCCGGTATGCCCCGGTCGGCATCAAAGATTGCAGACAAGATAGGGCATATAATGAATTATGGAAACGGTGTTTATGGAGGCGTCTTTGTTGCCGCTCTTTATACTGAAGCATATTTCGAGAATGATATACCCAAAATTATTGATCGCGCTCTTTTATCTCTCCCTAACGAAAGTGATTATGCAAAAATCGTACGCGATGTTATTATCTTGCACAAACAATATCCGTCTGATTGGCGAAAAGCATGGCAGGAGCTTGAGAATAAATGGCGTAGTGTAAATATTTGCGGCGCAGGCACAACATTTAATATTGACGCAACACTAAATGGAGCATATATAGTTATGGGACTTCTTTACGGTGAAGGAGATATTGATAAGACTATGGAGATTTCGACAAGATGCGGACAAGACTCTGACTGTAACCCGTCGAATGCGGTAGCCGTTTTGGGAATAATCAAAGGTCTCAGCGGCTTCCCTCCGGCATACCGGGAAGCAATAACATCAATGAAAGATTCATTATTTATCCATACATCTTACTCATTCACCAAAGCTGTAGACCAATGTATGAAATATGCCGAAGAGTTAACAGTACTTAATGAAGGAAAAGCTGATGAGAAAAGCCTTAAAATCAAAATTCAGGAGCCGGTTGCTTCTCCGATGGAAGATGCTTTTCCGAAAGTTGTATTAGATAAACGGGTAAATATTATTTCCAATGAAAAAGACGGCTGGGAATTGAAAGGTAAATGGGCTACAACAGAAAACAAACGGGCAAAATATAGCAATAAAGCCGGCGATGAAGTAAGCTTCACATTTGAAGGTACCGGAATCTCCATTGAAGGAAATTGGGTAAAAGACGGTGGAATGGCAGACGTTTATTTAGATGGAGTTCTTAAAAATACTGTTAACTGTTATTATTTCTATGCAAATCAGCAACATCATGGTATGAATATATGTCATTTCTTTAATCTTCCTTATGGAAAGCATACCATAAAATTAGTTGTGAAAGACCAAAAACACCCAGATTCGGAAGGAAACAACATATACATAACAAATGCTTTAGTTTTTAAAACCGGTGACAAGTTAAGCGAGAATTTTAAATTCTCATTTCAATAGATTTTTTTAAGAAAAAATGTCACTTTAATTAAAAATTGTTTATACCTTTGAGGCATTGTTTTTATCTTGTTAAGAATTAGATAGTTATTAGATATTTGAACTTTAAATTTTAAACCATGAGTGAAAAGAAAAAAAAATCTTCGAATTTCTCAAGAAGGGAATTTCTCGGGACTTTAGCCGCTGCTACTGCTTTTACTATTGTTCCTCGTTCAGTGCTGGGTGGTAAAGGATATACCGCTCCGAGTGACATGGTTAACCTTGCCGGTATCGGAGTAGGCGCTCAAGGTGGTGGTGATATAAGAAATATTGCTACTCCTGATGTGCCAATCGGACGTCGTACCGGTCCCGGGTATACTAATTTTTCGTATCCGTATGCCGGAATACGTCCCCAGCGTCCTCCGCGTCCTGCGGCTGCTGCTCCCGCTGCAGGTGTTGCTGATGCCAATGCTACTGTTCAGTTAGGCGCTGCTGCAAGCGGTGAATCTTTTAAGCATGCTAATATTTATGCTTTATGTGATGTTGACCATGATTATGCGGGACATATTATGGCAGGTTATCCGAAAGCTAAAAAGTATGTCGATTTCCGCGAGATGATAGATAAAGAAAAAGAGATTGATGCTGTTCTTATCGGTACTCCTGACCATACACATGCCGTTATCGCAGCTTATGCGATGAATGCAGGTAAACACGTTTTCGTTGAAAAGCCGATGACGAAAACTATTTATGAAGCCCGTTTCTTGAGGGATTTGGCTAAGAAAACAGGTTTGGTAACTCAAATGGGTAATCAGGGCCATAATATTGAAGGCACAATGCAAACCGCAGAATGGATTCAATCGGGAGCTATAGGCAACGTTACGGAAGTTCACATGTGGTCGAACCGCCCGATATGGAAACAGGGATGGGCTGAACGTCCTGCCGGCGTTCCTGTTCCTGCTAATTTGAACTATGATGTATGGTTGGGGCCGGCTCCAGAACAACCTTATCATCCTGATATTCTACATTTCAACTGGCGCGGATTGGTCGATTACGGTACAGGCGCTATGGGAGATATGGGTGCTCATACTTTCGATGCACCTATATGGGCATTGAATTTAGGTATGCCTATAAGTATCCAGGCAACCTCTACAGCATATAATAATGTATATCTGCCTCAGGGAGAAAGCGTAACATATAAATTCGCTGCTCGCGGCAATATGCCTCCCGTAACAGTTACTTGGACTGATGGTGGACTTAAGCCTCCTCGTCCGGCTCAATTAGAGCAGGGTCGTCAATTAAGCGAGGCTCTTTATATAGGCGATAAGGGAATGCTTATGCACGGAACTCACGGTGCAATTCCTCAACTCATTCCTGAAAGAGAATATTCCGCTCCCAAGACTCTCCCGCGACCAAAAAGTGTGTATGTTGACTTCATCGAAGCAATTAAGGAAGGCAGAAAAGCAGCCAATGATTTTGAAGTATCATCAAAACTGACTGAAATCATGTTGCTTACGAACGTTGCCGTTGCTGCTCAACGCCTTAATATCACACTGGAATATGATGCTGCGAATATGAAAATCACTAATTGTCCGGAAGCGAATGATTATTTCCATTACGAATATCGCAGTGGATGGAAATTGTAAAAAAAAAAATTCAATAACAAATTAATACTATTAAAAATGAGCGATAATACAAACAATAAGCAATCCAGACGCGAATTTCTCGGGAAATCAGCAGCTTTAGCTGCAGCTGCGTCTATATTACCATTGAACTTTGCATATAGCGGACCTGCTCCTATTAAAACAGCGGAGACACAATCTGACAAGCCAAATTCAATTTTCGGAGGCGTACATATCGGTGCAATTACCTATAGTTTTCGTTCAATGCCAGGCGGACTTGAAAACATAATAAAATATTGTAAGGAATCGGGGATAAGCTCAATAGAGTTAATGAGCGGCGATTTGGAACAATATCTGGGTATTCCTGAAAATCCGATGAGGAACAGACCGCGTCCGGAATCTGTTCCCGGTCAACCGCGACCCCAACCTACGCCCGAAGATCGGGCTATTATGGAAAAATATAATGCCGATGTGAAAGCATGGCGCACTTCCTTGCCAATGTCGAAAGTCGAAGCTGCACGAAAATTGATGAATGATGCGGGCATTTTCCCTCATATAGTTAAATTTTCTCCTACCCGTTGGTCTGACGAAGAAATAGATTATGCATTTAAGGTGACAAAGGCAATGGGTGCAACAGCCACTACAGAAGAGATAGGAATGGATGCATCAAAAAAGTTGGCGCCTTTTGCTACAAAACATGGTATTGTTGTCGCATTACACAATCACAATCAATATGCAGAGGAAGGTTTTAGCGCCGATCCATTTTTAGCTGTTTCTCCTTCTTTAAAGTTGAACTTTGATCCCGGCCACTATTTCGGGTCAACAGGCAAAGACCCATGCGAATTCATCAGGAAATACCACGACCGTATTTTCAGCATTCACATGAAAGACAAAACAGGCCCGAAAGTAGAAGGCGTACCTAACGAGAATCAGGTATGGGGACAAGGACAAATGCCGATTGCCGATGTATTGCTTCTGCTTAAAAACGAAAAATGGCCTATTTTTGTGGATATAGAATTGGAATATGAGATCAAACCTTGGTCTGATCCTGTCAAAGAAGTTAGAACATGCGTTCAATACGCAAGACAGATACTGATTTAAAATAATCCTTTTACGGAATTTTTATTTTAGAAATTGATTAAAAAGAAAAGCTTGTAAAATTTATATCTACAAGCTTTTCTTTTTTTAGAACACTACTTTTATTGTCTTGTTTTCGGAAATAATAAAGTAAACTCCGTGCCCCTGCAAGCTGACTGAAGCATTATTGCCGGTTGCTATGGAATGATGAACAAGCTTACCTACGGAGTTATAAATACTCCAATATTTGCCCGGAGTTAATCCGCTGACATGCAAAAGTCCGTTACCCGACCATGCTTTAAAATCATTTTGCGGAATATTGTCTGTTGCCGTTTGATCATCACCCGGATCATAGTCTGTTGGTGTTTCTCCTTCATCCGAATCATCGCCTGTAGGTGTTTCGGCATCTTTCAATGAATAGACATGTACCACAGGGTCATCGTACATACTTAATCGTTTCAATGCTTTCATCGTATAGAGATACAACAATCCTGTTTCCGGATCGAAGCATGAACCGGCTACATATTGACTTTTCTTTGTCAAATCGTGGGGATATTCTACTATAGAAATACTTGCCGGCTCAATACCATTGTTAGGAATCTCGCCGGTAGCTGCCTTTCCAAGCGTTTCATAGTCGTAAACATACCAGACGTTCTGAGATATACCGTTCCAGTTACTTCCGCCGTAATCGTAGCCTAAACGTCCTATGACCTGATTGACGAAAGCAATATAACCTTTTTTGTTTGGTGTATCAATGAACAGACCGCTATAAATCCTGTCACCGTTAGTCCATGTTCCAAGCCAAGGGAAAGTTGGATTACCTGTGCTAAAGTCAGAGTAGAAATAATTGCCGTCACGTATACATGTTTCCGGGAAAGGATAATACATGATATTTTGAATATCCATAACACCTGTTTGCATATTGGGAGTTATGGCTGCAATAGATGGCCCCATACTTGCGGTTTGGATGATGGAATATGC
>JGI994J12354_10002053_pt1 | contig 20073 bp, 14 predicted proteins | sample IntmicLarv3ML3BL_FD_12354 | JGI IMG/M metagenome (IMG submission 12354)
TTGGATCAGTATGCCGCCGGTGTGGCGGGGCCGCTGCCCGGATTGCCGGGCGAGGACGCGGCGAGGACGCAGAAGATTGTCCGTTCCCTGTTGGAGAATGAATCCCAGTTTTTGGAGTTGATGCCCCAGATGGAGGGATTGTCTCCCCGGGAGCGAAACGCGCGGCTCCGTTTTCTCCTGCTCCGGCGGGATCCGGAGACGGGCGAGCGGGCGGAGAGGCTTCTCCTGTTCGACCGGGAGAACTCGGATCCGGTGACCGGACAGCTGCGGTTTGTCTGTGTGGGGACAGAGTCGGTCTGCGATTGACGGAACGACGGCGGAACGGTATAATAAACAGGAAAATCCGGAGAGGCGGAGGAGAGGTTGAATGAAACAGAGTATAAAGCGGATCTATGATGCAAGGCGAAGCCCGTATTGGATTCTTGCGGGTGTATTTGTATTTTTTTGTGTTTTGGGGTGGATTCTCCCCTATATGCACGACGACTGGGCCTGGGGAAGCTCCATCGGCCTCGGTCGCCTGGAACGCCTGTTTGAAAATTACAACGGGCGCTGGGCGGGGAACCTGCTGGTGCTGGTGCTGACCCGGTTTCGTCTGCTGCGGGCGCTGGCCTACGGCGCGAGCCTCGCGGTCATTGCGCTGTATGCCTGGAAGCTGACCGGCGGGAAGCGGACGGGGCTGCTTTTCGGGATCGCGCTGATTTTATGTGTGCCCCATGCCATGTTTGGACAGGCGATCGCCTGGACGTCCGGCTTCGTCAACTATACCGTGTCGGTGGCGATGCTGCTGCCGCTGGTCTACTGGGGCATGGAGCGGATTTTTCAGAAGGAGCCGAAAAAACCGGCGCTTTGGTCGGTAATCGGGGAGGGCGTTCTGTGTTTTGCCGTGCAGCTCTTTATGGAGCACATCACCCTTTACCTGCTGGCTTTTTTGTTGTTTGTCAATCTGGTTTGGCTAATACGCCGGAAAAAACTGGATCTTTTTCTGGGGGTGCTGTTCGGCGCGGCGGCGGCGGGGGCGGCGTTGATGTTTTCCAACGAGGCCTACCGTTCCGCGGCCGCCAACCCCGGCGGATACCAGCAGATCGCGACGGGAAGCCTGTCCGCGATAATCGGACGGGCGCTGGATCAATATTTTGATAAAATCATTTTATATTTTCTGCTGGACAATCTGATTTTGATGATTGCACTGAGCATTTTTTGTCTCATTGTGCTACAGGTCTATAAGCCGCGCGGGCATATTTTCCCGGTGCTGCTCATCGGCGTGACGCTCCTGTATGAGGTCACGCGGAAGTGGATTCCGATTAACCTGACCGAAAATTACCTGGGACGGCGCATCCTTGGCGTCGTGTGCTTTTTCTATGTGCTGAGCGTGGTGTATGCGATTTGGAGTGTGCGGGAGGTTCGCTGGAAGGGGCTGGTTCTTTTTGGATCGGCGTTTGTTCTGACGGCGCCCCTGCTGATTGTCGAGCCGATCGGCCCGCGGAATTTTTTCGTGGTCTATGTATTTCTGACGCTGGTTTGTATGCTGTTGTGCGCCGAGCTTCTGAAACAGGTGAAAAATAAGGATTGGCGGCGCGCCGCCGGAAAGGTCGCCGCCGGGGTCTGCATGACCTGCGCCGTGTTTTATCTTGTGATTTTTTCCGAGGTTTCCCTCGCCGACCGGCAACGTCTGCGGTCGGTGGAGGAGCAGGCGGCGCGGGGGAACCAGACAATCCTTTTGGAGCCTCTGCCGTATGGAGAATATATGCACTGTTCCAGCCCCATCAATGAACGGTTCGAGGAGCGGTTCAGGCGGTTTTACCGCCTCCCCGACGGGGTGAAAATCACGGTGGTGGAAGAGAAATAATGAATCGGAATGATGGCCTCGGATAAGCGGAGAAAAGGGGAAGAAGCGTGAAAAGGACAACCTTGACCGGCGGAAAACGACAGGCTTTTCCGGGTTCCCGGAGAAAAAGGCGCGCGGGCGGCGCTGTGCTGCTTTTTCTGTGCGCGGCGATTCTCTGTGCGGGCGGGATGCTGGTTTATTTTGGCCTTTCGGGTGGGAGCCTGTCGCCGGCCCGGCCGGTACAGGACGAACTGAATCTCGCGGATCCGGATCGTGTGGTTCAGTGCCTTATGGACGACTACGGCGGGATCCGATCCCTCGAAGCGGAGGTTCGGACGGCCGGGTATAAGACCTTTTTTGTCAGCGCGAAAGCGGTTCTCGGCCCGCTGGCCGAGCTGGAGCGGATGGACTGTGCCGTGTATGCCCGCGGGAGCGGAGAAAAGCTGCTGAGCGAGACGACGTCGGAAGCGGAAGCCGAATGGCGGCTGAAAACGGAGGAGGATAAGCTTCGGATTGTGGTGACGGCGGCGACCAAGGAGGGGGAGGAAGAAACGAAGGAAACCGAGCTGGACTTGAGCAGCTCCGACCCGTTTATCTGGCCCATCGAGCCGCAGTACAAGCCGCTGATCCACGATTATTATCTTGTGAAAAACGGGCCGTCCGAGATTGCGGGGCTGACCCACAACAACGGAAAAACCCGGATCCGGCACTATGTGCAAATCACCGGGCGGGAGCATTACGGCTTCGACATCACCGCCGAAACGGACACCGATGTGCTGGCGTCGGCGGCCGGACGGGTGATCCTGGCGGCGGCCAGCTCCTCCGACGGAACGGACTCCTCCGATTATGGGAACTATATGATTCTTCAGCACGACGAGACCTATCAGGGAAAGACGGTGTATACGCTGTACGCCCACCTCAACTCCTTTTCAGCGAAATTGGGAAGCCGGGTCGAACAGGGGGATCTCATCGCGAAGAGCGGCAATACCGGGGGTTCCCGGATTCCCCACTGTCATGTTGAATTCCGGATCGGCGCGAACAACCACAACGCCAATATTGACCCGCTGGAGATTTTGCCCAAGCGCGACCTGGAGTCCCTGCCGGACATACTTCCTGTTTCCGACGGCTTCCTGTCCTCGTCTTATGCGCTCTATGCAAGCATACGGGACAGCGGCTGGGAGTTTACCGTGAAGGTCAAGGCGGCCCGGGAGATCAAAACGGGCGGACAGACGATTCCCGAAGGCACGGAGATGACGCTGGCCGGACGCAATAAGAGCAGCGTCCGCGTTGTCTATCAGGGGAAAACGCTGACCTGCCGGATCAATGACCTTCTCTATACCTATTAGCGTCCGCTTGCCGCGCGAACCCGTCCATTTAAATCAAAAATTTGTTTTTGCCCCGCTGTTTTACGGCGGGGCGCTTTCTTTAGAAAACCTTAAGATTTTCTGCGGATCGTTTTTAGATTTGTTTTCTATACTGTAAAAAAAGGAGGCGGAAGGATGAACAAAAAACAGGCACACGAAAGATTAGGGACAATAGTTACACTACTTACCGCGGCCGGGATCTGGTTTTTCACGGGGGGACTCTTGTACTATGTAGACGACGGAGATAAGCTGGAGAAATATCGTTTTTGTTAAAGAGAAAAAGGAGAAGATTGCGATGTGGAAAAAAGGAATTCTTTGCCTCTTGCTGATGCTTCTGGTCGGTTTTTCTATAAATTACTATTTCGCTGCGCCGCCCTCCGGCATGACCGCGCAGGAAACGGTGGCGTATTATTTTCAGATGGTGAACCGGAAAAATGTCTCGAAATCCAATTCGGTGCTCTGTCCGTCCGAGCGCAGTGAGGATTCGTATGAGATGGGCGGATTAAATGACTACCGTCTGCTGGATTGCCGGGAGGTCACCGACCTGGAGGAACTGGAGGAGGCGCGGGAATATATGCGCGAGCTGGGAGAAGAGCCATATGATGTGGCCTTACTCTATGTCTCCTTTTACGTAAACTATGATCCCGACGCTTTCGGGTGTGGTCTGGAAAATGGAGTATATGACGATTACGCTTATTATCTGATCAAGGAGACGGAAAAATCCGACTGGAGGATTCGAACGTGGGGATATGGATAAGTTTTTTCCTCTCGAAAGGTTCCCGGGTTTTTGCTTGACAAAGGGAAAACCGCGTAGTATAATGCGAATAAATCTGAATAGAAAAAGAAACCGTTGAAGCGGAGATAAAAACGCGATACGCCATTCAAGAGAGCGGGGGAGGCTGGAAGCCCCGCATGAAACGGCGCGTTAAATGGACCGCGGAGGGCATGGTCAAAGGCTCCAGGGGGCTGAGTATTCCATGACGTAACGGCCGCGTAAAGGCTGAGGAATATGATGGTATTCCGCTAAAGAGGCGGGGAGATTTCCCTGCGAATTCGGGTGGCACCACGAGAGGTATTTTTTAGTACGCTCGTCCTGAACCAAAGTTTTTTTGGTTCAGGACTTTTTTTATGCGTTGGGTTATTTTTTAAGTGAAGCAGCTATAATTGAGAGGAGAAATGCAGTATGAAAACGAAAACAAACGAAAAACAGGGCATGAAAATTTTGCTGACAGGGGCGGTTCTCCAGTTATTTCTGGGGATCATCTATGTCTGGAGCGTGTTCGTCATGCCGGTCAGCGAGTATTTCGGCTGGGCGGCGGACAGCGCCAAGCTGACCTCCTCCTTTATGCTGAGCTTTTTTGTCATCGGCATCCTCATCGGAGGAAAAATTCAGACAAAGACCGGCACCTCCACCGTCGTACTGACGGGCGGCCTCATGATGGCGGCCGGGATGCTCTTAACCTCATTTATTCCGGCCTCGGCCGCGGCGCTGATCTATGTCACCTACGGCGTAGCCGGAGGCTTCGGCGTCGGGATGGCCTATAACGCCATCATCACCTGCGCCCAGAGATGGTTCCCGACCCGCCGGGGCTTTGCCACCGGAATCAGCGTTTGTATGTTCGGATTTTCCACCGTGGTCTTTGCGCCGCTGGTGGAGGCGCTGATCGGCGCGGTGGGGGTGGCCAACACCTTCCGGATTCTGGCCGCCGCTTTCTTTCTCGTGGTCGTTGCCCTGTTCCGCTTCATAAAACTGCCGCCGGAAGAACAGGAAAAGGCCGCTAGCCCGGCGCTCAGCGGAAAGCAATATACGACCGGAGAGATTCTCAAAACCAAGGAATTTTATTTTATTACCCTCTCCCTGATGTTCGGAACCGCCGCCTACTTCATTCTCAATCCGTCCTTTAAGACCCTGGCGGCAGAGCGGAGTGTTGACCCTGCCCTCGCCACAGTTCTTGTGATGATTACCGGGATTGCCAACGCGCTGGGACGCCTCGCGGTTCCGGCGCTGGCTGACAAGATCGGCCGGGAATGGGCGATTATGCTGATTTGCGTGGCAACCTGTGTTTGCGCGGCCGGGCTTGCGGTAACAGCGGGAATTATGTTTATGGTGGTTGTGGCCGTGATCGCCTTCTGTTACGGCGGATATTCCGGCGTTTACCCCCTGATTACCGCCGACTATTTCGGGCTGAAAAATGTCGGCTCGAACTACGGCGCGGTCATGGTCGGCTTTGCGGTGTCGGCGCTCTTCTTCCCGATGCTGATTAATCTGCTTTCTCTCACGTATTCGGAGATGATGAAATATATGATATTGTGTATAATGGCAGCCATGGCCGCTGCGCTGGTTTTACTGCTCTGGATGAAGAAAAGAAAGGAACGTGCCTAATCATGTCGATTGCGTTGCTGATGGGAAACGAGGCCATTGGACTGGGCGCGCTGCGTGCCGGGGTGTCGGTGGTGACCGGGTATCCGGGGACGCCCTCCAGCGAGATTCTGGAGACGGTGGCGAAACAAAAGGAACCCGGCGTCTATGTAGAATGGTCGGTGAACGAGAAATCGGCCATGGAGGTGGCGGCCGGTGCGGCGATTGCCGGAGCCAGGGTGATGGTCACCATGAAGCAGGTGGGGCTGAACGTGGCCTCCGACCCGCTGATGAGCCTCAACTATGTCGGCGTAAAGGGCGGCATGGTGGTGGTGGTGGCCGACGATCCCGGTCCGATCTCCTCCCAGACCGAACAGGATACCCGCCATTACGGAAAATTTTCGAAAATCCCCGTGCTGGATCCCTCCACGCCGGAGGAGGCCTATCTCATGATGGCCGACGCCTTCGCGCTGTCGGAGAAATATGCGACGCCGGTGATCCTGCGCCCGACGACCCGGGTCTGCCACAGCTATGCGTCGGTGGCGTTGCTGCCGCCGCTGGAACGGCCGGAGCCGGAGGGGTATACCAAGGACAACAATAAGTGGGTNATTTTTCCCCGTACCGCCTACCAAAACCACATCAAAAAAGAAGCCGACCTGATCAAAATCGGCGGTGAATTTTCCACCTCCCCCTACAATATCCTGACGGGGAGCGGGAAAAAGGGAATCGCCGCGGGCGGCGTCAGCTATCCGTATGTCTGTGAGACGCTGGCGGGGAGAGCGGGCGGGTATAAGCTGCTGAAGGCGGCGACCGTGCCTTTCCCGGAGAGACTTGGACTTCAGTTTTTGGAAGGGCTGGATGAGGTGCTGGTGGTAGAGGAGCTTGATCCGGTGATTGAGGACGCGCTGATTTCCCTCTGCGGCCTTCATCACCTCCCCGTAACCATCCGGGGGAAACGGTCGGGCGACCGCCCCTGCGCCGGAGAGAATACCGTCGAGAGCGTAGGCGAGAGCATCCGGAGTTTCCTGGACGGAGCGCCGGAGAAAGAGCCGAGCGGACTTTCCGGACAGCCCTGTACGGCGGAAGCGGAAGAGAGTCCCGCGCTGCCGGTGCGACCGCCGGTGTTGTGTGCCGGATGTCCCCACCGCGCCTCCTTTTTCGCCGTAAAAGAGGCGGCGAAGGGGAAAAAGGCCGTCTTTTCGGGGGACATCGGCTGTTATACGCTGGGGAACGCCCAGCCGCTGGACATGGTGGACACCTGTCTGTGTATGGGCGCGGGAATCACCCAAGCCCAGGGGTTGAACCGGGTGGAGCCGGACACGCTGAATTTCGCGTTCATCGGGGATTCCACCTTTTTCCATACCGGGATGCCCGGCATTGTCAACGCCGTATACAACCGCGCGGACATCATTGTCTGTATTCTGGACAACGCCACCACGGCCATGACCGGAAACCAGCCCCACCCCGGTATGGGCGTCACCGTCATGGGACAGTCCGCGCCGAAGCTCAGTATCTATGAGATTGTAAAGGCCATGGGCGTCGATTCGCTGACCCGGGTCAACGCCTTCCGGCTGGAGGAGGGGAAACGGGCGGTCGCGGAGGCGATGGAACAAAAGGGCGTCCGCGTGATTCTGTTTGAAGGGCCGTGCATTGCAGTGGACAAGGGGGGCGCGCCCCTCGCGGTGGACAAGGAACGGTGTACCGGATGTAAGCTCTGTATCCGGAAGCTGGGCTGTCCGGCCATTTCCATGGCGGACGGGAAAGCGGTGATTGACCCGACGCTGTGTACCGGCTGTGACCTGTGTGTCCCGGTGTGTGCCTTCGGCGCGATTGGAGGTGATGCCTCATGTTAAACGTATTGTTGTGCGGCGTGGGCGGTCAGGGAACGGTACTCTTGTCCCGTCTGATCGGCGCGTCGGCGATTGAAACCGGGCTGTCCGTCCGCGGGACGGAGACCATCGGCATGGCCCAGCGGGGCGGCGGGGTGGTCAGTCATGTACGCATGGGACAGGAAATCAATTCCCCGCTGATTCGAAAAGGGGAAGCCGGACTCATCATCGCCTTTGAACCGGGCGAGGCGGTTCGGGCATTGCCCTTCCTACGTCCGAACGGGTTCATGGTGGTGTCCGACCGGGGGATCGCGCCGGTGACCAGCTCATTGACGGGAGAAGGATACAGCCCGGAAAGTATGATTGCCTATCTGCGCCGGCGTGTGAAGAACCTGCTTGTGCTGGACGGCGAGGCGCTGATCGAACGGTGCGGGAGCGCCAAGGTTATGAACGTCGCGCTGTTGGGCGCGGTATTGCAGTCGGAGATTCTTCCCTTTGGGGAGGAGAGTGTGAAACAGGTGATGCTTGCGCGTCTTCCGGAAAAATTCCATGCGCTGAACCAAAAGGCGCTGGAGGTTGGCCGGGAGATGGCGAAAGAAATAACAGGGAAGGGGAGTGCAAAATGAAACTGTCACAGGAGATGCTGGAACGCATCAAAAAATCCATGACCCATGCCATGAAGGGAGCGTTTTATCAGAAGCGGTTCAGCGGGATCAATGTGGAGGAGATCACCTCCCGGGAGGAGTTTGAAAAACTCCCCTTTACCGAAAAGGAGGATCTTCGGGAGGCCTATCCGCTGGGCCTTTCGGCGGTGGAGGAGTCGGAAATTGTGCGGATCCATTCCTCGTCGGGGACGACCGGGATGCCGGTCATTATCCCCTACACCAAAAAGGACGTGGACGACTGGTCGATCATGTTCAAGCGGTGTTATGAAACGGCGGGAATTACCAAAGAGGACCGCATTCACATCACGCCGGGCTACGGTCTCTGGACAGCGGGCATCGGGTTCCAGCTGGGGGCGGAGCTGCTGGGCGCGATGAGTATTCCCATGGGGCCGGGCAACACCGACAAGCAGATTAAGATGATGATTGATTTGAAGTCCACCGTGCTGGGCGCGACCTCCTCCTATGCGCTGCTATTGGCGGAGGAGATTGAAAAGCGGGGCGTTAAAGACCAGATCCGCCTGAAAAAAGGCGTCATCGGATCGGAGCGCTGGGGCGAAAAAATGCGCCGCCGGATTGCGAACGAGCTGGGCGTTGAGCTTTACGACATCTACGGCCTGACCGAGATTTACGGGCCGGGGATCGGGATGAGCTGTAAACATGAATGCGGGATGCATATGTGGACCGATTATATCTATTACGAGATCATCGACCCAAAAACCGGACAGCAGGTTCCGGAGGGGGAAATCGGCGAGCTTGTGATTACGACCCTGCAAAAAGAGGGCGCGCCTCTGATCCGCTACCGAACCCATGATTTGACCCGGGAGCTTCCGGGAGACTGCGCGTGCGGGCTGAACTTCCCGCGGATTGATACCCTGATCGGACGGTCGGACGACATGGTGAAGGTCAAGGGCGCGATCATCTATCCCAGCCGCGTAGAAGAACTGCTCCAGGACATCGACGGGGTGAGCAGCGAGTATCAGGTCATGATCGACCATCTGGACGGCCGGGACATTTTGACCCTGTTTTTTGAAACCCCGCTCGAAGGGGAGGAAAGCCGCGCCGGCCTGCAAAAGACAGTGGAGGCGACCTTTAAAGAGAAGATCGGGATCTTCCCCAACGCCAAGGCGGTCAGCATGGGTGAGCTGCCTCGCAGCGAAAAGAAATCTACCCGTATTTTTGACAACCGGTATTAGGATAAATTCATATTGAAAAAAACAGAAAAAAGGGAGGCAGCACAACGAAAAGTTGTGCTGCCTCCTCTGCTTTTAGGGTCACTTGGACGAAGGGCTTGTTGGCCCGTCACTCTCCGCTGCTCTCCGAAGCGCCGCCGGAAAGTTCAATGCTTAACAGAAATTCGTCAACCAAAGCTTTGTGCTGTTCCTGGTATCCATCGAAGATGGCAATCGTCACATAAGAGTAGGAGCGGTCAAAAGCCACCACATACCCGTCGATGTCAACGGTGGATCCGTCGGTCAATTTGGCGAGGGCTTCAAAGCGGGCGAAAGCTTTGCCTTCCTGCGTCGTGAACAGTTCTCGGCTTTTTTCCGTCATAGTATCCGCGCGAAAGAATCCATCTAGGAAGTCATTCACGCCCTTCTTCCCGTCGGGTATAGATTCCTCAACAGGGCGGTTCGCCACCTGAACGACGCCTTTGTCGAAGGCGTATCTCATGAATCCAGATTCCTCGTCCAATTCCTTTTCCCATTCCGGAAGAATTTGATACCTAAGCCCCGCATAGTCATCGTATATCCAATCAAAGTCGCTTTGCGTTTCCACTAGGCTGGAGGAGGACGGCGGGCCGGAAGGGGATTCAAACGCGATCCAATGTCTTGCAAAGGAAATCAGCATGAGCAGGCAAAAAAGGACAGCGATTACCGCCAAGGGAATCACGACAAAAATCAGCCACCACCACTTTTTGAGAAATGACTTTTTCTTTGGCTGAATTGTGGGAAGGCGGTATATGGTTTGGGGTGCGGCGATAGGGGGCGGTGTGGGCTGAATTGACATTCTGGCTCCGCAGGCGGTACAAAAAGGAGTATGGACTTCTTTTCCGCAATAGGGACAAAACATTTTTTTACCTCCTCAAGCTACATTGATTCTCAAGCGATATTTGTTTATAAGATACCATTTTTCGCGATAAAAAGCAATAAAAAATGGCGCGGACGCTGTGGCTTGCAGATTGCCGGGTCTGCGCGAGCAAAACGCTTGACAAATCCTGAAATTAAGATATAATATTATTCGGCGTCAAGGGATATTCCGACCTCCGGCGATAACCGCTTCTGTCGGAATGTTTCGTGGGAACAAAGCGTACCGCGGTGTTCCGCGGCCGGAAGAGTGATGCCCCTGTTCCCTCAAAACAGAGGGGCGCGTTCTTTTTTCTATTGCTCTACGATGTTCGATTTCGGGGTGTAGCTCAGTTTGGTAGAGTGCTTGGTTCGGGACCAAGAGGCCAGGAGTTCAAGTCTCCTCACTCCGACCATAGGGAAACCCGCATGGCTCTAAGCCTTGCGGGTTTTTGCTTTTGTAAAATATAATACGTTTTTTGCCCTAGTATCCACTTTCGCTTTCAACCTTGCCCCATATATTCCCGTGCGGTCAGCAGATCAACGCCGATGAAACTCTATACTTTTCGCCTTTACACCTGTGTTTTTTCTCTTACTATTAAAGAAAAAATGGTAGGAGTGACCGCATGATGACCCAGAGAAAATATGGCTACATCAGAGTATCCGGGCAAGATCAAAACGAAGACCGGCAGCTCATCGCGCTGGCACCGTTTGGCATCCCGCCCGTCAACCTGTTTATAGACAAGCAGTCGGGCAAAGATTTCAACCGTCCCAAGTACAAGAAACTTCTGCGAAAATTAACCCCCGGCGATTTGCTCTACATCAAATCCATTGACCGGCTGGGCCGAGATTATGCCGAAATCATTGAACAGTGGCGCATCCTGACACGGGAAATGGGTGTGGACATCAAGGTTCTCGACATGCCCATGCTGGACACCACCTATTGCAAGGATTTGCTGGGAACATTCATCGCGGATTTGGTGTTACAAGTACTGTCTTTTTCAGCGCAGCTGGAACGCGAAAACATTTTACAGCGTCAAGCTGAAGGAATCGCCGCCGCCAAAGCGAAGGGCGTCGCATTCGGGCGCGCCGCAGTATCTTTGCCGGAAAACTTTGACGCCATTTACCTCCGTTGGCGTAATAAAGAGTTGTCAAACGAACAAGCCGCCAAACTGTGTGGATTTAGTGTTAGGACGCTATATAACGTTACAACTCGGATGCGAACGCGTGATGGGCGGTTGAATGGATAGGGCATCTATCTTCTATTGCTCAAAATTATCAGAAATAATCCGCTGTTCTAGTCATGACCCTTAATATTTTCATGAAGAATGTCATATAAAACTCCTTGAGAAATTCGTGAAAATGACATATACTATAGTCATGAAATTTTCTTTGAAGGGTTAAACATATGGAAATAAAATTTCCCGATTATAAAACCATGCGGGAAACGGCGAACGATCGCTACAGTCCGAAAAAGGAGGAGCGTAATGAATTTGAAAAATAAGAGAATCATTCTCTTTTTTTTATGTTTCTCGGTTGTTGTGGGCGTTGCTGTATGGATGCTTAATTCACAGCTTTCATATCATTATGTCGAGTCCCAAAACGGCATATGGGATTTGCGCGGTTCCGAACTTGACAAAACCGGTATACGTCTTTCGGGTGAGGTGGAATATGTGCCGGATGCCCTTTTAACACCCGGGGAATTTGCCGCGTCGAATAAAATCATACTGGGCGATGTACCTCATGACGGTACAGGAAACATTACCAGCCGTGTCCGCTTGCTTGTGCCCGAAGGAAAGTTCTTGGAGATTGCCGGGTTTGCTGATTATATGAGCAGCCGTATTTACATTAACGGCGAGCATTTTACCGATATTGGCCGACCGGCCTTATTGAAGAAAGAAACCCTCTCCGCCGAAGGGTTTTTAAGCTTTACCGTATACCCCAAGGACGGCGTGATTGAAATTATTCAGCAATCCGGCAACTTCGTGTTTCGCTATAATACAAGCCACATCGGTTGGACAGTCGGCACACCGAAGCTTATCAATCGTTACACGACCGGACAAACATTTTCCTATAACCTCTCTATCGGACTGTATTTGGCATTGTTTTTGACTCATCTGCTGCTGTTTATGATAAGACCCGCCTACCGTGCCAACCTGTGCTATGCCCTTTTATGTCTGGTGTGGGTTCTGCGGAACGGAATTACAGGTACAAAGCCGCTGCTCACTGTGTTCCCGCAGATAAGCTGGGAGATGACTTTTCGGGCGGAATATCTTTCGGTAATCGCCGCGCTGATTTTAATCGTTTCCGCCTACAACCTGCTTTTTCCGAAAACGCTTCCGAAAGTCTTACGTATAGGGACATACGCTTTAATGGGCGCTTTCGCACTTCTTTACCTTTTCGCCGATACCCTGTTTATGTCATACACGATGCTTTATTTCGAAATCGTCGCCGCGTGTACGGCTGTGTGGGTGCTGATTTTTTCGCTCATCAGGGTGCGCCGCACCGATTTCAAGCAAAAAATTATTATTGTAAGCCTGTTTTTAGTGTTGATTTCAGTAGTCATAGATTCCCTTTATGCCAACAAGATCTCTTTGCCCTTTATCCATAATGTGACCATGCAAACCATGCTTATGGTGTTCTCTCTGTTTCAGATGACCGCCATGCTTATCGGCACAATGGAGGAAGTAGCAGCGGCAAAGGAAGGCGAGCAGCGGCTTGCGCTGGAAAATGATGCGCTTGACCGCGTAAACCGCATGAAAAATGATATGATGGCCACAATATCCCACGAAATGCGGACGCCGCTTGCCGTTATGTCGGGTTATTCGGAGCTTATTTCAAAGGAGCTTCGGCAAAAGGGCGTTGACGAACAGACTTCCTCCGATTTGGACAGAATATCAGCGGAAGCACATCGGCTGTCGGGTATCATGGAGGAAATGCAAAACCTTTCCCGGTCGCGGGAAAACGCCTCCCACAAAACCTCCCTGACTCTGTATGCCGTAATCACACAGGTCGTGCGGATGTACCTGCATATTTTTGAGCGAAAAAACACACGATTGATTATGGATATCGAGAAGAATTTAACTGTTTTAGGCAACGCCGACGAACTGACACAGGTAATGTTCAATCTGATGTCCAACGCAGCCAAACATACCGAAAACGGCGAAATAACAGTGTGTGCCAAGCGGGACAGTGACAAAATCAGCGTTACCATATCCGACACCGGCGAAGGAATCGCGCCGGAGCTGCTGCCCCGTGTCTTTGATCAGTATGTGCACAGTGGAAACGACGGCAGTGGTTTGGGACTGTATATTGTGAAACAAATTATCGAATCGCATGGAGGAGAAATAAGCATTGGTAGTGAGCCGGGAAAAGGAACGAGGGTTTTCATTTCTCTGCCCGCGCTGGAGGAAAAAACGCATGAGCAATGAACAAAAAACCGTTCTCCTTGTTGAGGACAATAAAGACCTGAGTGAAATCAACCGCCGTTCACTTGTTGCAGAGGGCTGGTTTGTCGAAACCGCCTTTACCCTTGCACAGGCAAGAGACCTCCTGCAAACAATTTCTCCGGAAGTGATTTTGCTTGACGTGGCACTGCCCGATGGGAACGGCATGGATTTTTGCGGTGAGATACGGCAATCCACCGATGCCCACATCCTGTTTTTAACCTCGCGCACCGAGCATGAAGACAAGCTGAAAGGATTGGGCGTGGGCGGCGATGACTATATTACAAAGCCATACAAGCTGGACGAACTGCTGGCGCGAGTAAATGCCGCTATGCGACGCAGAGAAATCAACGCCTCTGTGAAAACCCTGACAAAAGGTTCGCTGACCCTTAACCTTGTCGCATCGCTGGCATTTGTGAGCGGAAAGGATCTCCGGCTCACTCCGAAGGAGTTTGCTCTGCTTCGTCTGCTCGCCGAACGCGAGGGACAGATCATCAGCTCTGAGCGACTGTATGAAAAGGTATGGAACGCGCCGTCGGGCGACGATGTCCGCGCAGTCAAGTTTCAGATATATAATTTGCGCCGGAAGCTGGAAAACAGCGGCTATTCCATCGTTTCCATGCGAGGTGCCGGATACTGCTTTGAAGAGGTTTGAACGCACAAAACAGGATAATATGCAAAACACTAAAAACCGCGAAAGTTAGGATTTTTCTACTTTCGCGGTTTTTATATTTTTCTATGCTACAATATATGCAGACTATTTTCAATCGAAAACTGTGGAATTTACGAAGATTTTGGAGGAAAAGCTATGAAAACAAAACTGATGAGAGCATTAAGTTTGGTACTTTGCATTTGTATTTTGGCCACATTGTTCTCCGGATGCAACGAAAACAAGCAAGAGGCAATCCAGGCAACAGCCGACTCTGTCGATTACAAAGAAAGCGGTAGCTATACCACCACCGTCACGGTTGAAAAAACAAAACTGACCGAAGTAACTGCTGACGATGTTTCTGTCGTTTATTCTGTATTCGATTACGAAGGATACAGTGCGGCGATTCAGGCAGCAAAGGAAGATGAAATCCCTAATGAGGATGACTACACCACTGAAAAAGCCGCAACCGTATCGGAGGTTACACCAAACGGAGAGGATTCGTTGACCGTATCCTTTACGGATGCAGAGGCGGCAGCGAATGTAACGGATTCTTATTCCATCAAAATTGACAGTAAAAATGTGGCCGCGTATGTGGGGGTTATTTTTGCCGAACATACACTTACCCCTGACATCGATTATGTTTTGGCATCCAGCAATGAAACAAAGCTGACATTTACCCTTGAAGATGGCGAGTTTTCACCGGACATTTCGGTTGATAACATCATGCTTTACGGCTCGTTTTCGGATCTCAGCATTGAAAGCCTCAGCAGCGCAGGCAAGAATCTTACCATGCAGCTTACAGGAATCGTGGCAAAGGACGAATCCGCCGGCGCTTATCTGAATGGGTTTGTCAGTGTGGACAAGACCGGTATCATAGACGCAGGCAAAGCGACCACAGCTTCGATCCCTGTACAAACACAGACGGTTCGTTTCGCAAGCGAAAGCATGACCGCAAACGGCAATACCGTCGTTGTTCCGTTGACATTGATTGATGTTGAGGATGTTGCGGCTCTTACAAAGGACAGCTTTTCGTTTGAAAACGGTGTGAATGTCACGGATTGTAAACAAGACAGCGATACACAGGTGACGCTTACGATGACCGTAACCGGCGCGTCAGACAAAAACAGCGCCGCAAAGCTTCTTGACGGACAAACAGTCAAAATAAACGGCGAGCATGAGTTTATAGCGGGGTTTGCCTCCGCCGGTTTTTATCCCGTGTTCGATTATGTGGAGGAGGACGGCGAAAACCTCAAATTCACGCTGAATCTTTATGCGAACGGCGGGAGCTTTGCAAATACGCTGAAAAATGATGCGTTCTCATTCGGAGGCGGTTTTGAAGGCGCAACTGTCGTTTCGGTTGAAATAACAAGTGATACCGTTGCCCAACTTGCTATTTCTGTTCCGTCAAACGGTCAATCCGTTGAAAAACTGAACATGAACGGAAACGTCATCCTGGCCGTCGGAGCGCTTATAAACAGTTGGGGCGACGCTTCTGCCGAAGAGGTTTCCTATCTGCGTAATTATTCGCAGGACAGCATGGGAAAAGACCTTGACGATATTGATATTAATAAGATCAAAGATATTGTCGGCGGGTTCGGAAACACGGCGTTCGGAACATTTTCCTCACTTGTTTCGGGCGGTGTCGATGCGGCGAAAGGGATACAGACACTGCTTGAAATGCTGGGCATAATCGAATCGAGTGAGGCGGCAACACAGAGGAAATTGGACGAAATAATCGGAACTCTCGATCAGATTCAGAATACTCTTTTTGAGCATGGTCAATTGTTGAAGAATATTCAAAACAGGCAATTGAAGGACAGCTTAAGCGCGTTGGACACAAAGTTAAAAAACATGTCAAAATATGCCGAAAATGTAAATAAATTATTCAAGAATGCAAAGAAAAAATCGGGTATGGCGACATCTGAATCCGGTAACGGTGATGAAGCAAATGCTTTAATAAGCTACCTTTCCGAGGCGGTAAACAACCCCAATCATCCTGATCGTGCCGCTTTCCTGACCTTTTCAAATGATTACAATATCTTGAGAAACAATTTCATAGACATTTGTAATTCTGTGTGCGGTAATATGACCAATCCAATTCAGGACTATGATGACCTTAGAGCATCTATTGATAATTTCGATACAACAGGTTATGACGCCAGGGAATGGTTTAGACTCGATATTGAAGGTAAATTGACATACGCACTTGCAACGATTCTTCTTTATGATCAGAGTGATATAATAATGGATTTATATAATTCCACTATTGAACGTATGGAGGGGGATGAGTACAAGGTCAAGCGCAGAACAGACGGACGGACGTATGTTTATGTGCTTGGCGCAACCACACCCCAAGCCAAGGGCTGGGACAAGGGGAGCTATTACAGAAAAAACGACGCTGCGATTCGCAATTGTCTTGATTCCAATGGTAAGGCGATTAAAGCGACGAATTTCACTTCAGACCAGATCAAAGAATTTATAAACAGAATGCAGAAGCGGACGATGGAGCAGGAGCTTGCGGCGGCCGGCATCACGTATAACACCGATATAGCGGCCGGTATTAAAGAGCTGTATCCGAAATATACGTCATGGATTAACCCAAAGCTTCAGGGAATGGCGTTTATCTGTACAAAAGACAAGGCTTTCCCCGATGGTTATTTTTTTGCTCCAATCAACTCCGATAAAGAAATGCCGACGCAGCCCTACAGGATGTCAAAAAAAGGGTATCTTGTCGACTATGCGGCGGTTTACATGCCTTTCGGTTCCGATGCAACAACAGAAAGACACACTGTTTTTGAAGCAGATGCAGTTCACCAATCTCGTGTAGAGCAGGCATTAAAAGAGGCAAAAACCAGCTGGGGGAAAAAAATGGACTTTTCTACGATAACAAGCAATACCGGGCGGTTTGCGGACGTTTATGTTATGGTATGGTAGATAAACTGCTGCGTTTTGCGTGAACCGGTTTTTTTGCGGAGGAGGTTGATTGGTTTGAAGATGAAATTGTGTTTGCAAGGTGAGAGAATCAGGCGGTTTGTCAGCCTGCTTCTATGCGTGCTTCTTGTATGCTCCTTTTGCGGTTGCACTTCCAAAAAATCAAAAGCGATGGGCGAGAGCGGCACATGGAGCATCTTTCTTTATCTCTGCGGCTCCAATTTGGAAACCAAAACCGGCGCGGCCGGAAAAAATCTGGAGGAAATACTCGCCGCCGATGTTCCGGAAAATGTCAATGTGATTATACAGACCGGGGGCGCCCAAAAATGGCGCTCCCACGATATTCCCGCCGACAGTATTAACCGTTATATTGTCAAAGACGGAGCGCTCTCACTTTTGGAAAATCTGCCGCAGGCGAGTATGGGCGCGCAGGAAACCTTTTCTGAATTCCTGTCATACGGGACAGAAAATTATCCGGCGGAAAAAATGTGCGTCATTGTATGGGATCACGGCAGCGGAAGCATTGATGGTGTGGCCAATGATGAAAATTACGATTTTGAAGCACTGACCTTACCCGAAATTGACAGTGCTTTGGAAAAGGTTTCAGAAAGCATGACCGACTCCTTTGAGCTGTTCGGCTTTGATGCCTGCCTGATGGCAAACTATGAAACAGCGCATATGCTCCGGCCCTATTCGCGCTACATGATCGCGTCGGAGGAAATCGAGCCGTCCGGCGGGTGGGATTATACCACGCTGCTGAAAACGATTGCCGATGATAAAGCGATATCGGGCGGAGAATTGGGACGGACGGTTTGTGATGCGTATTATGCGAAATGTCAAAGCAACGGCAAAGAGGCGGCCATCACCTTATCGGTAACTGATCTGAAAAAATTCGATGAGGTGGAAAAAGCATTCGATACCGTTGCGGAGCGGATGAGGGAAAACAGCGTGCAAAGCAAGGGCATTCAAGCCATTGCCCAAAGCGCAAAAAACGCACAAAAATTTGGCGGCACCTCGTATGAGGAAGGCTACAGCAACATGGTTGATTTGCGCCATTTTGCGGAAAATGCTGTGGATATTGACGGTTCGCAAGCGCTTATCGCCGCGCTGGACGAAGCCGTGATTTACAAGGTGAATGGTGCGCAGAAAAACAAATCCGGCGGACTGTCGTTTTATTATCCCTCCAGTATGGAAGAAGAAAAGCTGAAACAGTATTACGAAACACTATGCCCGTCCGATTCCTACAAAGCCTATTTGGAAAGCGTTTACAGCAGTATTCCGGAAGAGCCGATTCAATTTACCGATTTAGGAAGTATAGCGGACGACGGTGCATTTCAAATATCATTCAGTGAAAGCTCCCGCAATTATATTCTTTCCGTAGATTTTTTGCTGTTGGAATTAAGCATGATTAAAACCGAAAAAGGCATAATGGCTTCGTGGTTCGGACGAGACAATGATATACTTAAGAATGAAGAAACCCTTACCTATCATAGCAATTTTCGCGGGGTCTGGTTGACGTTAAACGGTTGCATGCTGTATGTGACGCCCATAGAAGATACCGAAGAATACATTATTTTTTCTGCACCAATTTTGCTTAATGGCGAACATACCAATTTGCGTTTTGCATTCATATGGGATGAAAGTTACAAAATAGGCGGATATTATACATTGCTTGGCGCGTGGAATGGTATTGATCCGGTTACAGGGATGTCGGACAAGGAAATTATAAAATTGAAACCAACAGATAAGATTGAAGCATTCTATTATTACCAGACTTTGGCAATGGGAGAGGATGGTATGGAGTATTCGGAAGTAAAAGAACGGGTACAGGCCGTACCGCAGGGTGAATACACAATCACAGAAGAACCGTTGGCGCAAAGTGATTATTCCTATCAGTTTATGGTGACGGATATCTGGGGAAGGCGGTATTTTTCTTATTCAGCATGGATGCATATGAATAAAACGGTAGAAGAACTGAAAAACAATCCGTTGATAGACGGTCAATATGCGGCAGATGTAGATACGATTATGCCGAATACCGATTCAATTTCTCAGGAATGAGTGTAAAGGATATTTCAAAAACAAGGGACTGCGGTTGTCGGTAGAATAGCCCCAAAAGGGAAACGCTCAGTAATGGGCGTTTTTTCTTGGAGAGATTATAGAATAAACCGCCATTCCACATAAAATAGAATTACAAAACGAAAGGGGATGTTTATTGTGACAATATTTGAACAAATGGGCGGAGAATACAGTAATATTTTCGATTTGTCTACCTATATGTCTACTGAAAGTTTTTTGACAAAAGATAAAACACAACATAATGTGTATAATCATAAAAATACCGCTATACCATACAAGATATAGCGGTATAAAATGGTGGAGGCGAGGGGAATTGAACCCCTGTCCGAAAACCACTTACCATAGCTTTCTCCGAGTGCAGTCAATCTTTTAGGATTCCCCTCACCATTCGCCGGTTGACAGGCTAACGGTTACGGTAGTTTCTAATTCATGAAATGCCCCGAAACGCTGGCAAATACACGTTCACCACTAATTTGACGCCCAATACCGCCCCGTGGTATGACGGCATGGACGGCTGCCTTAATTAGGCAGCGTAAGCTAAATTATTGTTGTTTAATTTAAAAAGTGTGGATTTTAAAGCGGTTCCACGACCTCTACTCGCTTACTATGACTCACAATCCCCGTCGAAACCATTACGCCCCCCAATATCGAGATTGCCTATTGGGCGTTCGAGTTAAGCCGCCGATTTTTTTACATAAATTTTTCCTTCATGGTGCGTTCCACATCCCGCTTGGCCGCCTTTCGCGCCATATCCTCCCGTTTGTCATAGAGTTTCTTGCCTTTGCAAAGCCCGACCTGCACCTTCACCCGCGACCCCTTAAAATAGAGGGAGAGGGGGATAATAGAATAGCCGTCCTGTT
>JGI994J12354_10002054_pt1 | contig 20070 bp, 18 predicted proteins | sample IntmicLarv3ML3BL_FD_12354 | JGI IMG/M metagenome (IMG submission 12354)
CAATGCCCAACGTGTTGTTGGGCAGCTCAAGTAACCCCGCCACACGCTCACCGGCGATTTCCTGCACCGCCTTTTGGCGAGCCGCAGGGAAACTCACCCCACCGTCGCAGTAGTACCGAACCAATGTGGAAAACCGTTCAGATTCCAGCGCGTCAACCACCTTATTCAACAGCCGCAAATCACCGCATTCGCTGCCAAAGCTCAAATCATCAACACAACCAAGCGCATCCAGCACCCCAACCGCACCTGTTGCAAAAGCTTCCGCCGACGCCATAGCCCAAGGGAGCGGCAGTTCCAGCACCAAATCGACACCGCATGCCAACGCCGCACGCACTCGGTCAGCCTTTGGCATAACTGCCGGTCCGCCGCGTTGTATAAAATTACCGCTCATCACCGCGACAACATGAGTGGCACGGCAGGTACCGTCCACGTTTTTTGTTTGTTGAATGTGAAAAGCATGTCCGTTGTGAATAGGGTTATATTCCGCAACAATTCCGGCAATTTTCATAACTCAAGTCCATTCCTAATCAATAAAATCATAAGGTGTTTGTTGATAAACAAAATAATTAAGCCAATTTGAAAAGAATAAATTTGCATGACTGCGCCACAGCATTGGCGGCACAGCATCGGGGTTATCACCCGGGAAATATCCCTGCGGTATACACGGTTCAATCCCGCGCGCCACATCCCGCGAATACTCACCGGCAAGTGTGTCACGGTCATATTCAAAATGTCCCGTAACAAAAACCTGCCGCGCGTCCTTAGAAGTAACGGCCGCCACCCCGGCCGTCCCGGACAATACAAGCACCTGAAGCTGCTGCACTGATTCAACATCCTCCTGCCTGGTTTCGGTATACCGCGAATGCGGCATATAAAACGACTCATCAAATCCGCGCAGCAACGGATGATTCATATCCAGCGGACGGTGACGAAAAATGCCACAAAGCTTGCAGTCAAGCGGATATTTCCCAATTCCATGGTGATAATACAGCGCCGCCTGCGCACCCCAGCATATGTGCAGGGTCGAATACACATTCGTTTTGGTCCATTCCATAATGGTACAAAGCTCGTTCCAGTAATCCACATTTTCGAACTCCAAAGTCTCCACCGGCGCACCGGTAATAATCATACCATCATACCTATGTGCCCTAATTTCATCAAACGTCTTATAAAATTCCGACAAATGCTGAGCAGAAGTGTTTTTGGAAACGTGCGTGGCGACCTGAATCAAATCAATATCCACCTGCAAGGGACTGTTACCCAGCAGACGGAGCAATTGAGTTTCGGTTTCGATTTTAGTAGGCATAAGGTTGAGAATCGCAATACGTAATGGACGAATATCTTGATGAGCGGCACGTTGTTCGGTCATAACAAACACATTCTCCGCTTCCAAAATCTTCCGCGCCGGAAGATGGTCGGGTATTTTAATTGGCATGATGTACCGCTCCCTTTCTTATAGTCGCTTTGGCACATAATTATATCACGGAACCCGCAATAATGCAACACAAAAAACACGCCGCAGCCATAAAATGACTGCGGCATTGCTGATATTAAAGCAGTTATGCCTGCTCTGCTTCTTTGTTTCCGATGGACAACAAAAGATTGAGCAAAATACCCACAACCGAAGCCGTAGCAATCGCGGGAAGTTCCATAGCAAAGTCGCCAACCGTAAAGAAGGGTATCATACCATTGGGGAACGCAAATGTCCCGCCGACGCCGATAACAAACATAGTAGCGACAACAGCCAAATTTTTTGCGTTAAAAAGATTAACCTTTTTCTCAACCATAATGGCAGCACCTTGAGCAGCAATTGCTCCGAACAAATATATGCACGCGCCGTTAATAACGGGTGACGGCACGGTTTGAATCAATCTCGTAAGAGGTGTAAACAGCGACACAACAACAGCCATTCCGGCGGCGACATAGAGCACCGTGGTAGAGAAGTTGCGGGTAATGGACATGGTGGAAAGATTTTCGCCATAGTTGGTACCGGCAGGTCCGCCGAAAATCGAGGAAATAATATCCGCCGCGCCATCACCGATGAGGTTCAGACCAAGCTTATTTTTAATAGGATATTCTTCCTTGCCCTTTTTTCTGGCGAGGTCATTGACATACAAATCAAGCTGCACCAAATGAGCGGTTGACTCGGGTATAGTGGCAAGCGCGATTGGCATAATAGCCAGTGCCACACTCCAGTTGACCTTTGGAACGGTAAAATGCGGCAAAGCGACAACATTTGAGTTAAACACCTCGGTAATGCGCGTAATAATGCTTTTCATTTCCGCGTCAAACATGGTAAACTCCAATCCAAACACAAGCTCCAAAACAATCGCCGCAATGTACCCCGTAGCAATACCAAGCAGTATTGAAAGCTGCCCCAGCACGCCCTTTAAGTAAACGGAAAACAGCACAGTTGCCAAGAGTGTTATAATAGCGACAATCCAAGCGGCGTTGCTGGCTGTGCCGGTAACAGGGTCGTATGCGGCGGCGTTGGACAATGCCGTGGAGGTAAGCGACAACCCGATAGTCATGGCAATAGTGCCGGTAACAGTAGCGGGTAAAACCTTTTCAATAACCTTCATGCCGAATTTAATAACGATAAGTCCGGCAAGAATTGACACCAAACCGGAGCAAATGATACCGAACTGTGCCTGTCCAATGAGGTCATCGGAGGCAATCTGTCCCATTTGCACACCGGTAACAGCAACAATAGCGGGAATATACGAAAAGCTGGAGCCATAATACAACGGCAATTTTCCGCGAGTGATAAGCAAAAAGCCGATAGTAGCCACACCGCTTGCAAAAATTGTTGTGGAAAGATGGAATCCGGTCAGCAAAGCGACTAACACAGTCGCAGGAAACATTACGAGCATTTGTTGAAACGCAAAAAACAACAGTTTTCCGATAGAGGGACGCTCATTTGGTAAATACCCGACGACAGATTGACTGTTTTTCATAAATACACGCTCCCTAATTATTTTGTTTATTATTTAGTCCCGAAAATACGATCCCCCGCATCGCCAAGTCCGGGAACAATATAACCATGGTCATTCAAGCAGGAATCAAGCGCACCGATAAACACTTCAACATCGGGATGGTCATTCTTGACCTTTTCCACGCCTTCGGGTGCGGCGATAATACACATAAGCTTGATGCTTTTCGCACCGTATTTTTTAATAAATCCAATAGCCGCGGACGCAGAGCCGCCAGTGGCCAGCATCGGGTCAAGCACAAACACATCACGTTTATCAACATCCGGCGGCATCTTGCAATAATATTCCACCGGTTGGAGTGATTTTGGGTCACGATATAACCCGATATGACCCACTTTAGCGTTTGGAACAAGCTGGCGAATACCATCAACCATGCCCAATCCCGCGCGCAAAATCGGTACAATAGCGAGTTTTTTGCCGTCGATATAACCACTGACCGTTTTAGCAACCGGAGTTTCCACCTCAAGCTGAACCAAAGGCAAAGAACGCGTTGCCTCATAACACATAAGCATAGCGATTTCGCTGATAAGCTCATTAAATTCTTTCGTACCGGTGTTTTTATCCCGAAGATGCGAAATTTTGTGCTTAATAAGCGGATGCTCCATAACAAATACATTTTCCATAAAAAAGACCAGCCTTTCTTTTTTCCGATTCCCCATGCAATTTTAAAATATTATACACCAATTTTTTTCAAAATGCGAGTATTTTTTCAAAAAAAATCAAAAAATAACATTTATTAAAGAAAGATTTTGCCAGCGAGCATAACTAACCGTGAAAAACGAACCGCTATGCTGTTTTGTGCAGTAAAAAATGCAATATGAAGAGTTATCCACCATATAACGGTTGCGTTTATACATGCATCCCCTAAAATAATTATACGAAACATAGGTAATCGTGTCAGAAGCATCCAAAATTCTGTTATATTGCCAAATACCCTCATCAGACCAGTTTTTCGTTTGTTTTTCACACGGCAAAGCTAAATGCAGTCTGACATGAGGATATATTTTTTTCAATTCAAGAACAAGCCAAGCGCACAATGTATCAAATCCAACAGCGCCACCAGCGATAAAGTCGCTGACCCCGATTTTGATAAGCTTTTCAATCTCCGCATGTGTATTTTCAAAAATCATCCGGTAATCATTTTTAGGGATAACCCTATGCCCCGTAAAACAGCAATATTGATTTTTCATTTTAATTCCCACCTTTTTGTTTTGTATAAATTGTTCTGTATTGCGAACCATTATATAACAAAAAACTTGTAAAATCAAGAAAAATGTTCATTATACAGAACTAAGAATGGTGGTTTGTGGTGCAAAAAATAAGGCCAGATATGAATATTGGAAACAATATTCAAAATGCCAGATACAAAAGTAACCTCACACAAGATGAGGTCGTTGCAAAATTACAGTTGATGGAATTGAATATTTCAAGAAGCACCTACGCGAAAATTGAAACGAACCGAATCAATATTCGAGTGAGTGAATTAGTAGCATTAAAAACTATTTTCAAAACAGAGTTCAACGACTTTTTTGAAGGATTGGATATAGAACCCTAATGAACTGTGTTCGCCCGCCGCACCTGTCATTCTGAGCGAATGCGAAGAATCTTTAAGTTCCTTCACTGGCGTTCAGGATGACAGTTTTGAGTAGCGACAAAAGATTCTTCGCATTCGCTCAGAATGACAGCCACCGCCAACTGCCCACAAACAACAAAAATCAGCCAATAACGACACAAAACATCGTTATTGGCTGATTTTATTAATAACCCCTATTTCATCAATGTAACCATAACCGCCTTTTGAGCATGCAGCCTATTTTCTGCCTCATCAAAAATCTCATTGGCATGAGCCTCAAAAACATCAGCGGTGATTTCCTCGCCGCGGTGCGCGGGCAGACAATGCTGAACCATACAATCACCATGAGCAACCGCAAGCAGCTCATCATTCACTTGATAACCATCAAACGCCTTCTTGCGCAGCTCAGCTTCGCCCTCCTGCCCCATCGATGCCCACACATCGGTGAAAATCACATCAGCATCAACAGCGGCGGCCTTCGGGTCGTGCACAAGAGCAAACTTATCACCAAATTCGGCGGCAAATTTGAGCACCTCGGCATCGGGCAAATATCCTTCGGGACAAGCAACAGAAACCTTCATACCAACCTTCAGCGAACCAACAATAAGCGAATTTGCCATATTATTTCCATCGCCGATATAGCACATATTAAGTCCATCAAATCCACCCTTATACTCACGAATAGTCATCAAATCCGCAAGCACCTGACAAGGATGACTGAAATCGGTCAGCCCATTGATAATAGGAATATCGCCGTATTTCGCAAGGTCCTCAACCTCCTGCTGGGCAAAGGTGCGAATCATAATCCCGTCAATATACCGCGACAGCACCCGCGCCGTATCTTGAACCGGCTCTCCCCTGCCAATCTGCAAATCATTAGCCGAAAGGAACAAACCGTATCCGCCAAGCTGATAAATTCCGGTTTCGAAGGACACGCGGGTTCTGGTAGAAGCCTTTTGGAAAATCATTCCCAGCGTTTTCCCTGCCAAATGCTTGTGTTCAATCCCGTGCGCCAGCTCATATTTAAGTTGGTCAGCGAGATTCAAAACTTCAGTAATATCGCCGCGTGACATATCTAACATTTTTAAAAGATGCTTCATATTATACCCCTGCCTTTTCCATTTTTTTCAGAACAGCCCCAATAATCGCCAATCCGTCGTCAATCTCCTCCTCGGAAATCGTAAGCGGCGGCAACAACCGCACCAGTGTTTTTGCGGTAAGCACGAGCAAGCCCTGTTCCAAACAAGCCTCAACAACATCGCGCGACTCAATGCCATCCTCCAAAACAATACCGAGCATAAGCCCTCTGCCTCTAATCTCTTTAACACCCGGCATATCCTTGAGTCCGGCACGCAAGCGATAGCCTTTTTCAATAACAGAATCCATAAACCCGTCTGCCGTCAGCTTTTCGACAACCACAGCCGCACCGGCGCACACAATGGGATTACCGCCAAAGGTAGAGCCGTGAGTGCTGTAAGTCATAACGCCGTCAAGCTTGCCGCCGGTGAGACAAGCGCTCATCGGAAGTCCGCCGCCAATCCCCTTGGCAAGGGTTGCAATATCGGGCATAACACCCAAGCCGGTGCATGCAAGGAACGAGCCTGTCCGTCCAACACCGGTCTGAACCTCGTCACAAATCAGCAAAATATCGCGCGCATCACACAATGACCGTACCGCCGCAAGATAATCCGCTTCAAGAGGAACAACTCCACCCTCACCCTGTACGCACTCCACCATAATGGCGCAAACGGTGTCATCAAGCACTGCATAAAGTGCTTCCATATTTCCCGCATCAACAAAAGCGAATCCATCGGGAAACGGAAAGAAATATTGATGAAAAGAATCCTGACCGGTAGCGGCCAAAGTCGCCATCGTCCGCCCGTGGAAAGAATTATTAAGGCAAAGCACGGTTGAACGCCCCTCGCCGTATTTATCAAAACTATATTTACGCGCCGTCTTAATGGCGCATTCATTAGCCTCGGCTCCGGAATTAATAAAAAATACGTTCGTCATACCGGTAGCTTTGCACAACATTTTTGCCAGCTTGGCCTGGCTTTCGTTGTAGTACAAATTAGAAACATGAGCAAGCTTTGCCGTCTGCTTCTGAACCGCTTCAACCCAGTCGGAATCGGTCTGCCCAAGAGCGCTAACGCCAATACCACTGCCAAAATCGAGGTATTTTTTTTCGTCAACATCTTGAATTACAGCACCATGACCGCTTTCCAGCGCAACAGGATACCGCGAATATGTCGGCATATGAAACTTGTCGGACATAGCTTTTATTTCATTAAATGTCATAGGAAACAACCTTTCTTTATTATAAAAACATGGTGCCGATACCTTCATCGGTAAGCATTTCAATCAAAATCGAATGAGGAATACGTCCGTCAATAATATGCGTACGTTTCACGCCACGTCGCACCGCCTCAACACAGCAATCAATCTTAGGAATCATGCCGCCGCGAATAACCTTATTGCGCTTCAACGCCGAAACATCGCTGACATTAACAACCGGAATAAGCGTATTTTCGTCGTCTTTATCCTGCAACAACCCGCGCACATCGGTCATAAGCACAAGCTTTTCCGCTCCAAGCGCGGCGGCAATCTGAGCGGCGGCGGTGTCGGCATTGATATTGTATGTTTCGCCGGCCTCATGCCCAGCCGCAATTGATGCAATAACGGGAATAGTGCCATTATCAAGAATGTTTTCAATCAAATTGGTATCAACGTCGGTAATCTCTCCAACCAGTCCAAGATCACGTTCGCCACCGATTTTCCGCGCACGAAGCATACCGCCGTCCAAACCGCAAAGTCCAACGGCCTTGCCGCCGTTCTGGGTCAACATCTGCACAAGTCGCTTACTGATTTTTCCGGAAAGAACCATTTCGACCACATCCATAGTTTCGCGGTCGGTGTATCGAAGCCCGCCGATAAACTTCGGCTCAATACCAAGCTTTTCAAGCGTGGCATTAATTTCCGGCCCTCCGCCATGAACAAGCACAACGCGTATCCCAACGGTGGACAACAGAACGATATCCTCCATAACAGCATCCTTGAGATCATCGCTTGTCATAGCGTTGCCGCCGTATTTAATAACAACTGTTTTGCCGGCGTATTGCTTAATATAAGGCAAAGCCTGCAAAAGCACCTTAGCCCTGTCGGCATTAGAAACATTCATTTTATGACCCTCTTTTCCTTTTATCCTAAAACCATAGCCTTCGCAACCATTGAGTTGACACACCCTGTCATTCTGAGCGAAGCGAAGAATCTTCATTCCCAACCCACGTCATTGCGGGTTCGACCCGCAATCTGTCACCGTAGCCGTAGCAACCCACCCAAGTAGCGGCCCTCAACTTCTATAATCACCGTTAATCTTCACATAATCATAACTCAAATCGCATCCCCACGCGGTCGCATCGGCGACACCGTCGGACAGCACAACATCAATAACAATTTCCTTCTCGCTAAGCACCATCTTTGCGGTGTCCTCACAAAAAGGAATCCCCGCCCCATTTTTACAAACATCAACCCGTCCAGCATCCGAAACAAAAGCCATTTCCACACCGGCCACATCAATATCTGCGCCGGAATACCCCATCGCGCATAACACCCTGCCCCAATTTGCGTCAGCACCAAACATCGCGGCTTTAAGCAATGCTGAGCTAACCACTGACCGCGCGGCAAGAGCGGCATCATTTTTGGTTTTCGCACCACTCACACGACATTCCAACAGCTTTGTAGCACCCTCGCCATCGGCGGCAAGCCCCCGGCAAAGCGCGGTGCAAATCTGCTTGAGCGCGGCAACAAACATCTGATAATCCTCACCGTCACCGACAACCTCACTGCCATCAGCCGCCCCGTTAGCAAGTACCGTCAGCATATCATTTGTGGAGGTGTCACCGTCCACCACCATCATATTAAAGGTGTCCGCCGCAACCTCGCCCAACGCCTTTTTCAGCATCTCCGGCGCAATCGCGGCATCGGTCGTAATAAAGCACAGCATCGTCGCCATATTCGGCGCAATCATACCGCTGCCCTTGGCTATTCCGCCCATAGCGCACATAACACCGCCGCAGGAAAACCGCAAAGCCTCCTCTTTTTTTCGGGTATCGGTGGTCATAATCGCCTCGGCGGCATCATTATGACCGGCAACCGAAAGTGCGGCAGCGAGTGCAGGCATGCCGTTTTGAATCGGTTCAATATCAATGGACGGTCCGATAACTCCAGTGGAAGCGACCACAACATCCGACGGGTCAACCCCCACCGCATCCGCCGTCAAGCTGCACATCTGCTGCGCTTTTTCGATTCCGTCAGCGGCGCAGGTGTTGGCGATACCGCTGTTGCATATGATTGCCTGCGCCTTACCATTGCTGAGGTTGGTACGTGTAACGGTGCAAGGTGCACCGATAACAAGGTTACGCGTATAAACCGCCGCCGCCGAAGCAATGCGCCCGGATTTAATCAAAGCAATATCTTTTTTTGTTTTATTTTTCCGAATTCCGCAATGTATCCCCGCGGCGGTAAAATCCTTGGCGGCACAAACACCGCCGTCAATGAACTCAAAATCCATATTCAAAACGACCTTTCCATCAAAATGCGGTGGGAATCATGTCCAAACCTGCGGTTTCATCTATTCCGAACATAATATTCATGTTCTGCACCGCCTGTCCCGCCGCGCCTTTGACCATATTATCAATAACAGAAGTTACAATCAGTGTACCTGTGTGACTGTCAATATACCACTGAACATCGCAATAATTTGAGCATTTCACACTACGCACATCCACACAAGCACCCTTTGGAAGAACCCTCACAAACGCCTCGTCCGCATACGCCGACTCATACGCCGCCGCAACCTGTTCCTCCGACACATCGGGAAGCAACCGCGCGTAAATTGTAGACAAAATCCCGCGATTAACCGGCAGCAAATGCGGCACAAATGTAACCGTAACCTCCATGTCCGCTATCTTTGACAAAGTCTGCTCAATCTCGGGCGAATGCCGGTGAGCCGCCACCTTATAAGCCGAAAACGCCTCATTACATTCCGGAAAATGCGTCCCCTGTGTCAACCCGCGCCCCGCACCGGTCACGCCGGACTTAGAATCAATCATAATCCCGCGCGTTTCCACCAATCCCCCGCGCAGCACCGGCGCAAGCCCCAACGCAACGCTGGTGGGATAACATCCCGGGTTGCCGATAACATCAGCACCTGCAACACTGTCACGAAACAGCTCACACAGCCCATAAACTGCCTTATCATGCAACTGCGGATATTTATATTCACATCCGTACCACTTTTCATATTCCGCCGCATCGTCAAGCCGAAAATCCGCACCAAGGTCAATCAGCTTCTTCCCCTTTTCAGTACACTGAAAAGCCAGCTCCTGACTCAATCCGTGCGGCACAGCGGCAAAAACAACATCACTCGCCGCAATAACCTCATCGGACGACACACAAACCATATCGCACACACCACGCAGCGACGGATAAATACCGCTAACCGGCTTGCCCTCAAAGGACACCGACCCAACCGCCGCAAGCTCCACGACAGGATGGCGCATCAAAATCCGCACAAGCTCAACGCCCGCATACCCTGTCGCACCGATAATACCGCACTTGATTTTATTCATCAGTATCAAATCCTTATCCAATCAATTGTTTAACCCGCGCAACCTGCCCGCATACCAAAGCCGGACCGCCGGACACCTTTCGCATCGCCACACAACGGTCGAGCGAAATCGCATCATAAACATCATCATCAAACGCCCCGCAAACCTCGCGATAATCAGCAAGCGAGAGTGTTTCCAAAGTTTTTCCGCCTTCAATACACCGCGCAACAAGCTCCCCCACCGCCTTATAAGCATCACGAAACGGAAGCCCTTTGCCCACAAGATAATCAGCGGCGTCGGTGGCGTTAATAAATCCACCGGCGGCGGCTTTTCGCATATTATCAGCATTAACCCGCATCGTCGCAATCATCGGCGTAAAGGCGGTCAAGCACATCGACACAGTATCAACCGCATCAAAGACCGCTTCCTTATCCTCCTGCATATCCTTGTTATAAGCGAGCGGAAGCCCCTTCATAACGGTCAGCAGTGTCATCAAATCGCCAAACACGCGCCCCGACTTACCGCGAACAAGTTCGGCAATATCGGGATTTTTTTTCTGCGGCATAATGGAAGAACCGGTGGAAAAAGCGTCGTCCAGCTCCACAAAACGAAACTCCCACGAACACCACAGAATAATTTCCTCAGAAAACCGCGAAAGATGAACCATAACGAGCGACAAAGCCGCGGCAAGCTCCACACAAAAATCTCGGTCGGACACACCGTCTAAGGAATTCGCAGTAACACCCGCCATTCCCAAAGACTGTGCAACAGCCAAGCGGTCGAGCGGATAGGTAGTGGAAGCAAGTGCGCCGCTGCCGAGTGGTGACAAATCCATTCGCTTCACAGCATCATCCAAACGCCCGATATCCCGCAACAGCATCTCACAATACGCCATCACATGATGTCCGAAGGTGATGGGCTGGGCACGCTGGAGATGCGTATACCCCGGCATAACCGTATCAGCATACTCCTCCGCTGTATCGCACAACACATCAACTAGACCGCAAAGGCGCTCCCGCAGTCCTGCCGCCGCATTTTTGAGATACAGCCGAATATCCAGCGCAACCTGGTCATTACGGCTGCGTCCGGTGTGCAAGCGCTTGCCCGCGTCACCGATTCTCGCGGTCAACTCGGCTTCAATAAAGGTGTGAATATCCTCGGCACCCATATCAATTTCCAGCGTACCGTCGTTCAAATCCGACAAAATCCCGGCCAATCCGTCACGAATCGCCAATCCATCCTCCGCGGAAATAATCCCCTGCGCGGCGAGCATAGCGGCGTGCGCAATGCTTCCGGCAATATCCTCGCCTGCCATGCGGCAGTCAAAGGATATGGACGAATTAAAATCATTAGTAGTGCTGTCTAATTCCTTGCGGAACCGCCCTGCCCATAGCTTCATTTAAAATCTATTCCCTTCTATACACTGGAATATTACTTACCTTTATTAAGGTTTTTCATCGCGCGAACTTGAATCGGAAGCCCAAACAGATTTATAAAACCTTGCGAATCCATCTGGTCATAAACCTCATCCTCGTCAAACGTAGCAATTTCCTCATCATACAGCGAATAGGGCGAAGTCACACTTGCGAGCACAATATTACCTTTGTACAACTTCAGCTTAACATCACCGGTAACAGTCTCCTGTGTGGTGTCAACAAACGCCGACAACGCCTCACGCAGCGGAGTAAACCACTGGCCGTAATATACAAGCTCGCTGAACTTACCGGACACCATCTGTTGCTTATAATGCTGGGTATCTCTGTCGAGTGTCAAAGTCTCCAACGCCTGATGCGCCTTATACAAGATAGTACCGCCGGGAGTCTCATACACTCCGCGGCTCTTCATTCCAACAAGGCGGTTTTCCACCATATCCACAATACCGATACCATTCTGACCGCCAACCTCGTTGAGCTTTTCAATCAGCGCGACACCGTCCATTTTTTGGCCATCAAGAGCAACCGGAATTCCCTTGTCAAACGACAGTGTAACATATGTCGCCTTGTCGGGAGCCTTTTCAGGGGTAACACCCATCTCGAGAATCTTATCATACATCGGCTCGTTTGCTGGGCTTTCCAAATCCAGTCCCTCATGCGAAAGATGCCACAAATTCTTATCCTTTGAATAATTAGTTTCGCGATTTATAGTCAACGGAATATTCCGCGCCTCTGCATACAAAATTTCATCCTCACGTGATTTAAGATCCCAAGTCCGCCACGGCGCAATAACCTTCATTTTCGGCGCAAACGCCTTAATAGCCAGCTCAAACCGAACCTGGTCGTTACCCTTACCGGTACAGCCGTGGGCAATAGCATCCGCGCCCTCTGCCAAAGCGATTTCAACGATACGCTTTGCAATAATAGGACGGGCAAAGGAGGTGCCCAAAAGATACTGGTTCTCATAAACAGCCTCGGCCTTTAATGTCGGGAAAATAAAATCATTAACAAATTCCTCGCGTAAATCCTCGATATAAAGCTTGGACGCGCCGGTTTTAAGTGCCTTTTCGTTAAGTCCGGAAAGCTCGCTTCCCTGCCCAACATCGGCGGCAACGGCGATAACCTCACAATTATCATAATTTTCTTTAAGCCACGGAATAATAATGGAGGTATCCAACCCTCCGGAATAAGCCAGCACAACTTTTTTAACAGAATTATCAACAGATTTCATATCAAACACCCATCCTTTTGTTTTTTTATTATGTTATACATTATACGACCACTCAAACCAAAATGCAAGCGAAATAATGAATAATTATTCACAAATCCGTATTTTTGTCAAACTCAACAATAATAAAAGAGCATCAGGCGCTTTTATTCACATTCAATGCGGATTTTATGCAGTTATTCATATCAAAATGTATAATTATGCAAACAATGTATGTTCCAGTAAGATTTTCACACCTATTCCCACAAGTACAATACCACCCACAATCTCGGCCTTGTTGCCGAATTTGTTGCCAAACCGCTTGCCAATATAAACACCGGCGGCACTGATAGCAAAGGTGGTAACAGCAATAATCCCGCAGCAAATGAGATATCCGTACGAAGCGGCAAACATGCCGGTTTTGGGCGTGACGGCAAAGGAAGCGCCAACCGCAAGTGCGTCAATGCTGGTAGCAATCGCCAGCACGAGCAGATTTCGCCACTGCGAAGGGTCTTTTCCCTCCCCCTCATCGCCGCCGCGAAACGCCTCCCACAGCATTTTGCCACCAACAAATGCCAGCAAAGCAAAAGCAACCCAGTGGTCAACCGCCTGTATCTTATCGGCAAAAGTGCTCGCGACAGTGTATCCAATCAGCGGCATAAGCCCCTGAAACACGCCAAAACTCGCCGCGATTTTCAGCCCGCCGGCACGGCTCATCTTCTGAGCACCCAACCCGCTGGAAACGGACACAGCAAACGCATCCATAGACAGCCCGGCAGCGATAAACATCAAAGTAATAAAATCCAAACTAATCTCTCCAACCTCAAAAATTCAAAAGAAGAAAGGAAGCTGTCCCAAAAGTTCGGGACAGCTTTCCTGTTTCAATTATTTATACATCGGCCGTTTCACATACTTGGTATGCAAAATCTCATGAGCCTTGTGGCTGCCATACTCGCCGAAATACTCCTCATAAACTCTCTTAACCGCAGGTGACTGGTGCGACTTGCGGAGAGGCAGCGAAGCATCCTGGTCATACAAAGCCTTGGCACGAATAGCCTTCAAATCGGTGTTGTTACGCACCGACGCGGGCTGCAACGGCTGACCGCCGCCGGTAACACAACCACCAGGGCAACACATAATCTCGACAAAATGCCAATCAGCAGTACCATCTTTGATTTTGCTCATAACATAATTAGCATTCGCAATTCCGCTGACAACCGCGACCTTAACATCAAGACCTGCAATGCTGTAAACCGCTTCCTTAATGCCCTCGGTACCACGAACCTCACTGAAATCAACTTCCTTGTTATCCTTGCCTGTCAGCACATCATTAGCGGTACGGAGAGCAGCCTCCATAACACCGCCGGTCGCACCGAAAATAACAGCCGCGCCGGTTTCATCACCCAGCGGCGCATCAAACTTTTCATCCGGCAGATTAACAAAATCAATTCCCGTGCGTTTAATCATACGGCCAAGCTCACGAGTGGTAATAACAACATCCACGTCCTGAACACCGGCAGCATCTTGATTATCACGATTTATCTCGAACTTTTTAGCGGTACATGGCATAACCGAAACAACCACAATATCCTTGGGGTCAATTCCGTTTTTCTCGGCATAATAAGTCTTAATAACCGCACCTGTCATCTGCTGGGGTGACTTGCAGGACGAAAGATTAGCCAGCTGTTCGGGATAATAATGCTCCGCAAACTTAACCCAACCCGGTGAACATGAGGTAATAAGCGGCAGAGTTCCGCCCTCGTTCACACGATGCAGGAATTCGGTAGCTTCCTCAACAATCGTAAGGTCGGCACCGAAATTGGTGTCAAACACGCGGTCAAAACCCATCCGGCGGAGAGCGGCAACCATTTTGCCCTCAACACCACTGCCAACCGGCATACCAAAGCACTCACCAAGCGTAGCACGAATGGAAGGAGCAGTTTGAACAACAACATGCTTTGACGGGTCGGCGATAGCCTCCCAAACGGGAGCAGTATCATCGCGCTCGGTCAGCGCGCCGGTCGGGCAAACAACAATACACTGTCCGCAGGATACGCACGGCACATCGTCCAGCGGTTTTTCATAAGGAGTACCGATATGGGTATCAACACCACGGTCATTCGCACCAATAACCGAAACGTATTGCTGTTTGCATGCGGCAACACACCGACGGCAGAGAATACATTTATTATTATCGCGAACCAAGTGAGGTGCAGAACAATCCAGTTCGTACTCACGGCGGAATCCGTCATACTTACCGCTGTCCTCAACACCATAATCACGGCAAAGCTTCTGGAACTCGCAATCAAGCGAGCGGGAGCAGGAAAGGCACTTTTTATCGTGGGTAGAAAGCAGCAATTCCAGCGTGATACGGCGAGCATCCTGCACCTTTTTGGTGTTGGTTTGAACCTCCATACCATCGGTCACGGGATATACGCAAGCGGTAACAAGACCACGAGCGCCGGTCGCTTCGACCACACAAATACGGCAAGCGCCGATTTCGTTAATTTCTTTGAGATAACACAGTGTCGGAATATCAATTCCAGCCAGTCTCGCGGCTTCCAGAATGGTAGAGCCGGCGGGCACACTGACGGCTACGCCGTTAATTTTACAACTTATCATTTCTTTTGACATGACAGCGTCCCCCTTTTTTACTTCTTAATAATTGCAGCGAACTTGCATTTTTCCATACATGCGCCGCATTTGATGCATTTTGCTGTATCAATAATGTGTGCTTCCTTTACCTTGCCTATAATAGCATCGGTCGGACAAACACGCACACAAGCAGTACAACCGCGGCACTTATCGGCGACAACAAAGTATTGCAGGAGCGATTTACACACACCGGCAGGGCACTTTTTATCTACGACATGCGCCTCGTATTCATCACGGAAGAATCTAAGTGTAGAAAGCACGGGATTGGGAGCGGTTTGTCCCAGTCCGCAAAGCGAATTAGCCTTGATATAATTGCAAAGGTCCTCCAGCTGGTCAACATCCTCCATGGTGCCGGTTCCGCTGGTGATTTTCTCAAGCTTTTCATACAATCGTTTTGTACCAACACGGCATGGAGTACACTTTCCGCAAGACTCATCAACAGTAAAGTCGAGGAAGAATTTAGCGATATCAACCATACAGTTATCTTCGTCCATAACAATAAGTCCGCCGGAACCCATCATACATCCCATAGCGGTCAGATTATCATAGTCGATTTCGGTATCAATAAGGTCAGCGGGAATACATCCGCCGGAAGGTCCGCCGGTTTGCGCCGCCTTAAACTTCTTGCCATCGGGAATACCGCCGCCAATTTCCTCAACAATATCACGAAGTGTGGTACCCATTGGGATTTCGACCAATCCGGTATGCTTAATTTTTCCGCCAAGCGCAAATACCTTAGTTCCCTTGGAACGCTCGGTACCCATTGACGCAAACCATTCAGCACCGTTGAGGATAATTTGCGGAATATTAGCAAAGGTTTCAACGTTATTTTCAACTGTCGGCATTCCGTACAAGCCTTTGACAGCAGGATATGGAGGACGGGGACGAGGCTCGCCACGATTACCCTCGATTGAAGTCATCAAAGCCGTTTCCTCACCACACACAAATGCGCCGGCACCCAAACGGATTTCCAAATCAAAATCAAAACCGGAGTCAAATATATTTTCACCCAAAAGACCGTATTCCTTCGCTGCATCAATAGCAATCTGCAAACGCTTAACAGCGATAGGATACTCAGCGCGAACATACACATATCCTTTAGTAGCGCCGACCGCATATCCGCAAATTGCCATGGCTTCAATAATACAATGCGGGTCGCCTTCGAGCACCGAACGATCCATAAATGCGCCGGGATCACCTTCATCAGCATTACAAACAACATATTTCTGCGGTGCCGCATTGGGAGCAGTCAGCGCCCATTTGCGTCCGGTGGGGAATCCGCCGCCGCCGCGGCCGCGAAGTCCGGAATCGCTGACAATTTGAGTTACCTCTTCCGGAGTACACTTGGTCAAGCAGGTAGCAAGAGCCTGATAACCATCATACGCGATATATTCATCAATCTGTTCGGGATCAACAACACCACAATTACGCAAAGCAACACGAACCTGTTTTTTGTAAAAATCAGTTTCTTTAAGTGATTTAATCTCGCCTTTTTCCACAGTTTCATCATACAGCAAACGGGTAACAATACGCCCCTTCAGCAGATGTTCGGAAACGATTTCAGCAATATCCTCGGTTTTAACCTCTGCATAAAAGCAACCCTCGGGATACACAATCATAATAGGACCAAGCGCACAAAGACCAAAACAACCGGTTTGCACAACCTTAACTTCTTCCGTCAAACCCTGTGCGGCAAGCTGCTTGTCCATTTCTGCGATAATTCCCAAGGCATTCGAAGAGGTACAGCCGGTACCGCCGCAAATCAGCACATGTGAACGCACCATAACTTTATACCTCCCTTATTATTTCATCAAATTGCCGATAGTATACTCCGCAACGGGATTTCCGTTGACCAAATGGTCAACAACGATGCGGGCAACCTTTTCAGCGTCCATTTTTCCATAAGTAACTTTTTCCTTGCCCGGAGCCATAACCTCAACAATCGGCTCAAACTGGCACATACCGATGCATCCGGTTTGGGACACAACGACATTATCCAAATGGCGTTTTTCCACCTCAGCCGTAAAGCTGTTCAGCACAGGGCGCGCACCGGCGGCGATTCCGCAGGTAGCCATTCCGACCACTACACGAATGGCGCTTTCGTTATCATCACGTACAACCACTTTTTCGCGAGCCTTGTCACGAATTGCTTGAAGTTCTGCTAATGTTTTCACGAATTTTTTCCTCCTTATTAGTCGCATTAACCCTTCTCATACAAAGAAACGAGATTTGCGACACTTAACAACCACTTTGGTGGTTGTTTAAACGCGAACGCGTTCTCCTGAAATAAATTTGCATTTTTTGAACCTAAACCTGTTCCACTTCTCCAATGCCTTGTGTGATATTTTCACTAATCCACTGCAAAACATCGGGGGTATTGAGAGGAACATCCTCCAGCACCTCACGAAGTTCCCGTGTATCCAAAGAAAACTCCCTACCATCCATCGAATAACGATAAACGAAATTAATTTCGGGATTGCCTTGAATCAAGGTAACAATAGTGGAACACATATCTCCGAGCGGCATACGGTCAATATGTGACAGCCCGAACACAGCCTTAAGCTTAGTCCCGACTCCCGGCTCGGAATCAATATCAAGTCCCCCGCCGGATAGCTCTGCCGCCATTCGAAAAAAGGAAACACCCAACCCCACCTTGCGGGTAGCGCGAGTAGTATAAAAGGGGTCACGAACCTGTTCAAGCTGTTCCGACGTCATACCACGGCCATCATCGCCGATAAACACCGTCAAACGGTCGTTTTCGATATCCTGTTCGACCGAAATCTCAATGAGTCCGGCATCAGCAACCACCGAATTTTGTGCAATATCCAGCACATTAAGTGAAATTTCTCTCATCTTACAAGCCTACTCAGCGGAATATTTGGCAATAATACCATCAACATCGTCTATGGACAAACGGCCATAAACATCGGCGTTGACAGTCAAAACCGGAGCAAGTCCGCAGGCGCCGATACAACGGCACGCAGTGATAGAAAACTGTCCGTCCTCGGTGCATTCATCCGCACCGATACCCAGCTTACTGCTGATCTTGTCAAGAATTTCGCCTGCACCTTTAACATAACAAGCTGTACCCATGCAAACCGAAATGTCATACTTCCCCTTGGGCGAAAGCGCGAATTGCGCATAGAATGTCGCCACGCCATAAATCTTTTCCAGCGGGATATTCATACCCTCCGAAATAAGTTTTTGCACCTCAATGGGCAAATACCCATAAATTTCCTGTGCATCCTGCATAACGGTCATCAAACGGCTTGAATCAGACTTATACTCGTCAATAATTGACAAAAGCCGCTCTGCCTGTTCAGCTGTCCCCTTGAATGGAAGTGTGCTAATTTTTTTCTGCATATCGCCAGTCCTCCTTGATTTTCACACATCCGGCAGAGCTGCGAATTGCGCAAAATCTACCTATGATGTTCCATTTATGTATTATAACATACTCTCCCCTAAAATTCCACACATTTTTCATCAAAATAATCAATAATTTCCGGAAGAATATTTGTTATTTTTTTGTCAAATGCAACACATTATCCCTCTGATTTATTTTGACGGTGAAATTGCTTGCACTTTTCGCAAATATAATGTACAATATCATACATTATAAAGAAGTCAGTCGCGTAAGCACTCGCGCAAAAGCGCGGACGAAAGCGCGGGCAAGAAAGGAATATCCATATCTTATGATTACAGTATCAGATGTCAGCCTAAGTTTTGGAGGTCAAAACCTGTTTACACATGTCAATTTAAAATTCACCGGTGAAAACTGCTATGGGGTAATCGGCGCAAACGGTGCGGGCAAATCAACATTTTTGCGTATTTTGTCAGGCGACCTCGAAACATCAAGCGGCACAGTAACCATCGACAAAAACACTCGCATGTCGGTGCTGAAGCAGGACCATACCACCTACGATGACTACACGGTTTTGGACACAATAATCGTCGGCAACCCACGCCTTTATGAGGTAATGAAGCAAAAGGACGCGTTATATGCTAAAGAGGATTTTTCAGAGGAGGACGGCAACATCGCCGCCGACCTCGAGAGCGAATTTGCCGAGCTGAACGGTTGGGATTCCGAAACCGAAGCAGGCCGCATTCTTCAAGGACTCGGCGTTGACCAATCATTGCTTTATACCACGGTGCAAACCCTCACCGAAAAGGACAAGGTGAAAGTGCTGTTGGCACAAGCTTTGTTCGGTCAGCCCGAAATAATTCTGTTGGACGAACCGACCAACGGACTTGATATTCCGTCAGTTGACTGGCTGGAAAATTTTTTGCTGGATTATGTCGGCACGGTTATTGTAGTATCCCATGACCGCCACTTTTTGAACAACGTTTGCACCCATATTGTTGATGTGGATTACAACAAAATCAAAATTTATGTCGGCAACTATGATTTCTGGTATGAATCCAGCCAGCTTGTCCAGCGCATGACACGCGACCAAAACCGCAAGGCCGAGGAAAAAATCAAGGAACTGCAAAGCTTTATTGAGCGTTTCTCGGCTAATAAATCAAAATCCAAGCAGGCAACATCGCGCAAAAAACTGATTGAAAAGCTGACCCCCGATGAAATGCCGGCTTCATCCCGCCG
>JGI994J12354_10002055_pt1 | contig 20061 bp, 23 predicted proteins | sample IntmicLarv3ML3BL_FD_12354 | JGI IMG/M metagenome (IMG submission 12354)
ACAAATGGCAATTTCTGCAATAAAATTTATAGAAACAAAAATTCCAGCGATTTCTCACTGGAATTTTTATTTTTCTGGCTTCCTATTCTAGGACGCCCTCTTTTGATTTATTTAATATACAACTAATTATTATAATTTCAAAAATAAAAATTATTTAAAGTAAAATCAATTACAAAAAGCAGGAAAAAACTAGACATATACCATAAAAAAAGGTATAATGAAAACTGTAAAATTAAAGGAAAAAGGTGTGAAATATGAAGAAAAAAGTCTTGTTTATTTCAAGTACTGGAGGTCACTTAAATGAACTTATGCAATTATCACCATTATTTGAAAAATATGATTATCATATGATAACTGAAAAAGACAAAGCTAGTGAAAATTTAAAAGAAAAATATAAAGAAAAAATAGACTTTTTACCTTATGGGACAAGGGCAAAGCTATTATCATATTTATTCAAATATTTATATCTATGTTTTAAAACTATTTATTTATATTTCAAAATAAGACCAAAAGTAATAATAACAACAGGGACACACACTGCAGGACCAATTTGTATATTAGGTAAAATATTTAGGAGCAAAATTATATATATAGAAACATTTGCAAATACAAATAAAAAAACTGCAACAGGAAGATTGATATACCCTATAGCTGATTTATTTATCGTACAATGGGAAGAAATGCTTAAAATCTATCCAAAAGCAGTATATGGAGGTTCGATTTATTAATGATATTAGTATTACTAGGAACACAAAATAATAGTTTTAAAAGATTAGTAGAAGAGATAGACAATTTAATAGAAATTGGAATTATAAAAGAAGAAGTGGTTGTGCAAGCAGGATATACAAAATATGAAACTAAAAATATGAAAATTTTTTCACTAATTCAAAAAGAAGAATTAGAAATACTACAAGAAAAAGCAAGTTTAGTTATAACACATGGAGGAGTAGGCTCTATAATATCTTCAATTCAAAAAGGAAAAAAAGTAATTGCAATTCCAAGGTTACATGAATATTTAGAACATGTAAATAATCATCAAAAAGAAATTGTTGAATATTTTACTAAAAAAGGAAATATTATTGGGGTTTTTGATATTAAAAAATTAGGGCAAGCAATAAAAGCAAGTTGTCAATTTGAACCAATTAAATATAAAACAAATAATAGTAAAATGTTAAATTTAATAGAAGATTTTATAGAAAAGATATGATAAAAAAAGGAGATAAAAAAATGTCAGTAAAAGAAGTTATGCAAAAATTCAAAAAAGGAAGTAATAAAATATTTAATAGTGTAGGACTAGTTGTATTTTTAGGCATATTGTTATTTTTAAAAACTCTAATATTCTACACAACAACAGTTGCGGTAGATAGAGACCTACAGTTAACAACAGTGCTTGGAACAATACCATTTATAGGAGTTGTAGTAACATTATTATGTATGTTGCCAAATAGGACTAGAATAATAAGTAGTATGATTGTTATTTTATCTTTGAGTGTATTAGTATTAGGAGATAATTTATATTATTTATATGCAAATAATGTATTATCAGTAGCACAAATAACAAATTTACAATATGGTGGAGAGATAATGAGTGCAATACCAGTATTGCTAAGCCCAATTCAATTATTTTACATATTAGATATAGCAATACTTTGTATTTTAATGATAGTTAGATTTTTAAAACTTGAAAAAAAGGATAAAAAAACAAGAAAACAATTAATAATAAAAAATGCAATTACTATAGTATTTTTAATTATTTTTACAATCATAAGTGGAAGATATGTAGAAAAAGGTAGGTTAAGACCATTTAATAGAGATTACCAAATAAGAGAAGGAACAATTTTTGGGTATCATGTAGCAGATATACAAAATACTATATTAATAAAACAACAAACAAAGTATAAGTCTTATGAAGATATGAAAAAAGACTATAATGAACTAAAAAAAGAATATGAGGAAAAATATTCAGAAGAACAATATGATTTCAAAGGAATATTAGATGGTAAAAATATTTTAGTTATTCAACTTGAATCAGTGCAAGAATTTGTTGTAAACAAAGAAATGAATGGAACAGTAATTACACCAAATTTAAATAAATTCCTTGAAGAAAATATAAGATTTACAAATTTACATCAACAAAGCTATTCAACAACAGCAGATTGTGAACATACATCAATGAACTCAATATATCCAATAGAAAATGGAATAGCATTTGCTAAATATTTTTCAAATACTTATGATGATATTTATAAAATGTTCAAAAAAGGTGGATATCATACTTCATATATGCATGGAAATTACCCATACTTTTGGAATAGAGGAAATGTATATGGTAGATTAGAATTAGATAAGTTAGTATTAAAAGAAGATTTTGATGATGTATCAGAAAATATAAATGGAGATTTATCAGACGAATTATTATATATTCAAGCAGTAGATAAATTACTAACTTATAAAGAACCATATTTTTCATATATAACAGCTGCATCATCACATAATCCATTTACACTAGAAGGACTTAAAGATAGAAGTAAAGTAACAGTGGATGTTGGAAAATATAAAGATACGTATTTTGGAAATTATATAGAGTCAGTTAATTATGCAGATTATGCATTTGGAGTATTAATAGAGAGATTAAAAGAAGAAGGAATATATGAAGATACAACTATATTTATACAAGGAGATCATAATGGGATTACTATGTATGATGAAGAATTACTTGACTTATTAATAAGCAATAATCCAGAATTAACAGATATAGATATAAGACTAAATTACACAAGATGTATAGGTGGAATGAGGATACCAGGAGTAGAAAATTTGGTAATTGAAAAACAAATTAGCAAGCTAGATATAAAACCAACACTTGTATATTTAGCAGGGATTGAAGATGGGTTCTCATTAGGTACTAACATATTTGCAAGTAAAGATTTTGTGAGTTTAAATAATGAAAAAATTATAGCAAAAGAATATTATTATGATAATGGTTGGTATGAAATAGAAACTGGAAAAGAAGTAGATATGGAAAATATAGAAGAAGAAACAAAAAAATTATTAGAAAATTATCATAGATATATGCAAATAGAGCTAGATATTTCAAGTTCTATAGTTATAAACAATTTATTACAAGATAGGTAAGAAAGATGAAGGAGGATTTAATGGACGAAGAAAGAATTATAAATCCAGAACTTGAAAATCAAGGTGAAGAAAGATTAGAAAATTCATTAAGACCAAAAACTTTAGATGAGTATATAGGACAAAACAAAGTAAAAGAAAATATGAAAATATATATACAAGCAGCTCAAAAAAGAGATGAGCCATTAGACCATGTATTGTTATATGGTCCTCCTGGTCTTGGAAAAACAACATTATCTAATATTATTTCAAATGAAATGAATTCTAATATAAAAATAACATCAGGACCTGCAATAGAAAAAGCAGGAGATTTAGCAGCAATACTTACTAATTTATCAGAATTTGATGTATTATTTATTGATGAAATTCATAGACTAAGTAAAACAGTAGAAGAAATTCTATATCCTGCATTAGAAGATTACACATTAGATATTATTATAGGAAAAGGGCCAAGTGCTAGATCAATTAGATTAGATTTACCAAAATTTACATTAATAGGAGCAACAACAAAAGCAGGAGCATTAGCAACACCTCTTAGAGACCGTTTTGGAATAGTTAGTAGACTAGAATTATATAATGAAGAAGATTTAACAACGATTATAAAAAGATCAAGCCAGATATTAGGTGTAGAAACAGATGAAAAAGCAGCAATAGAAATGGCTAGAAGGTCAAGAGGGACACCTAGAATAGCAAATAGACTTCTAAAAAGAGTAAGAGATTATGCACAAGTAATGGAAGATGGAAAAATTACTTTGAAAATTACAAAACATGCTCTTAATAAATTAGAAATAGATGAATTAGGATTAGATGAAATAGATAGAAAACTATTAGAAACAATGATTGTTCAGTATAGAGGAAAACCTGTCGGAATAGAAGCACTAGCGACAACTATTGGAGAAGAAGTAGATACTGTTGAAGATGTATATGAACCATATTTAATTCAAATAGGATTTGTTGCAAGAACATTAAGAGGAAGAATTGCTCTTCCACCAGCATATAAACATTTAGGATATGAATATTTGGAGGAGTAATATGAAATTATTAATTAAATATATAAAAGTAATACTTATAATGCTAATAATAATGGTTGCATCACTTGTAATTGTTTCATGTATCCCAAGTAAATACATTAAGGAAAATACAGAAAAAGCAGCAGAAGTATTTAAAAGTGAAGGACAAATACCAAAAATAAGTTATATATATTTAGATAACTTTACCGATTCAGTTATGATGAATATTGCATATACAATAGATAATAACACACCATATATGTCAGCAATAAAAAATAATATATCATTATCAGAAGAAAAAGATCTTGAAAATCCAGTATATAATTTAGAAGCTCTTTTAAATAATGAAGCAAATGAAATGTATTTGTATTCAAGATATTGGAATGGATATCTTTTGTATGTAAGACCTTTATTAGTAATATTTGATTATAATATGATAAGATATTTGTTAACAGCAATAATTTTTTCATTAGGAATAATAGTAAGCTGTTTAATATATAAAAAGCTAGGTCTTAACTATGCTATTGTAACAATAATTTCACTAATATTGTTTGGATATCAATTTTTAGGATTATCTATACAATTTTTTTCAGTAGCAATGATTATGATGATTTCTAGTATATATATACTTATAAAATTTTCAGACATAAAAAATATAAATATTGTATTTTTCATAATAGGTGGATTAACAAGCTTTTTTGATTTATTAACAGCTCCAATAATAACATTTGGTTTTCCTGCTATATTATGGATAGCTTTGGTAATAAAAGAAGAAAAACATAAAGATAAAGAAAAAGAAAAACAAAATAATATTAAATATTTAATACTGATTCTAATTAACTGGTTTTTAGGTTATGTGATAATTTGGTCTTCTAAATGGGTAATAGGAGAAATATCAGGAGTTAGAACAATAACTGATGCAATATATCAATTATTAAGTAGAACAGGAAATAATATAAATGGTGAAAAGATAAATGTATTTAAGGTTATAAATAACAATATATTATTTACAAAAATACCTAGTATAATTTATATTTATATTTTTATAATTTTAGGTATTAACATAAAAATAAAAAACAGAAAAAATAATATATCATATTTAGTGATAGCTATTTTACCAATCATTTGGTATATATGCACACAAAACCATTCATATATACATGCAAGATTTACCTATAGAGCATTACTAATAACTATATTATCAATATCATTTGCCATAATACCATCTTTTAGATTAGAAAAAAAGGAGAAATAGATGAAACTATTATTACATACTTGCTGTGCACCTTGTAGTGTGTATAGCATAGAGGCACTAAAAGAAGAAGGGATAACTCCAGTAGTATATTGGTTTAATCCAAATATTCATCCATATATGGAATATAAACAAAGAAAAGATGCATTAGATTTATACACAAAAAGTATAGGCATAGAAGCTATTTTTGAGGAAAATTATGGATTAAAAGAGTTCTGCACAAATGTAATAAATGATTTAGAAAATAGATGTAAAAACTATTGTTATTTAGTTCGTTTAGAGCAAACTGCTAAATATGCAAAAGAAAATGGATATGATAGTTTTACAACAACATTATTAATTAGCCCATATCAAGACCATGAAGCATTAATAGAAGTTGGAGAAATGGTAGCTAAAAAATATGGTGTTACATTTTTGTATAGAGATTTTAGAGTAGGATTTAGGAAAGGACAAACAAAATCAAGAGAATTAGGATTATATATGCAAAAATATTGTGGGTGTGTTTTTTCAGAAAGTGATAGATTTTTGGGAAGATAAAAGATATATGATATCATAATATTAAAATACTTGAAATGAAACTGATAGTTGATTTAAGTTAAATTAAACATAATATATTAAAAAAGTACCTAGTAAAACAAGTATATGATATGCAGATGGAGTAAAAAGGTGTTTAAGTAATAAAGGACATATTGTAATAAATGGAAAATTAGCACCAATTATAGGGAGAATTTGTATGGGTGGTTTTATGGTGGATATAACCAATATTCCTAATATTGAGATAGGTACAGAAGTATATATTGGGGATAATAAAAAAAGGGAAAAATAATATAAGGAAGTGAATGAAAATGTCAAAACAAGTAATATATCATGGAAGCTATTGCAAAGTAGATGTTCCAAAAATAAGAGAAGGTAAATATACAAAAGATTTTGGTACAGGGTTTTATTGTACAGTACTTAAAGAACAGGCACAAAAGTGGGCAAAAAAATATGATACACCTAATATAAATAAATATGAATATGATGAAAATTCAAAGTTGAAAATAAAAAACTTTACAGTAATGACAGAAGAATGGCTGGATTTCATAATCAATTGTAGAAGTGGTGAAGACCATGAATATGATATTGTAATAGGAGCAATGGCAGATGACCAAGTATATAATTATGTAACAGACTTAATTGCTAAGCAAATTACAAGAGAAGCTTTTTGGGAATTGGCTAAATTTAGAAATCCTACACACCAGATAGCATTTTGTACAAAAAAATCTTTAAAGTGTATAAAATTTATAGAAGTAGAGGAGGGATAAGATATGTATGGAGAGTCTAAAAAGGAAAATGATTTATTTTTTACATGTAGCTTTATTGAATATATTTCAAGAAAAACTAGAAATACTAAAAAATTAGTAGTAGAAAAATTAGGAGAAGAAAATATAAGAAAAATATATGAATTAGCAGAAGTATATCATTCAGAAAATATAGAAAAAATTTCAGATGAATTTATACAAAAATCAAAAATTCAAGAAGGAAATTATAATAATATTGAAGAATGTAAATACAATATACCTACACATTGGGATATAGGGAAAGTATACAAAAGATTAATTATAATGTTGAATAATAAAGAAGACAAATATGTAGAAATATTAATAGAAGTATTATCTTCTTGGATTATAGAAAAAATAGATGACTATAATAGTAGTATGTATTATGAAAATCCAAGTTATATATATGAATGTTATAGAGAGAGAAAAATATTATAAAAGATAAAACCAAAAGTACTTAATAAATTTTGTTTAGAATATGGAAGTAAATATTGTTATGAAATAGGAAACAAAATTGAAATGATCGATAAAGAAAGCACAACAGAAAATTTTAATTAGGGGAGAACAAACAGCACATAAATTTTGGGACAAGTATAGAAAAATACTTGTATCTGAAATGAAAGCAAAAGAATTCGCAAGTGAAGTAATAAGGAAAATAAAAGAAAAAGGACACAAGATTTTTATTTATAACAGCAAGAAAAAATTATTATGAGTGGTACCCAGAAAAAAATGAAGCCATATATTGAAGTATTAACTAAAAATTGGTTAAAAGAAAATGAAATAAAATAATAATATAGATTGTTTGAAAAATAATATAGATACAATGATAGAAGACAATGGGCATAATTTAGAATCACTATAAGACAAAATAATCAAATATATTTATGATAATCCATATAATCAAAAGATAAATTTAGTAAATGGAATAAGAGTGTATAGTTGGTATGATATATTAAGAAACATTGAATCAAATAATTTTCAATAAAAGTAAAAAATATAATAAATAAAAAGTAAGGTGAGAAATATGTTAGTAAAAGAATTAAAGTACTATTGCTTATTAGATGTATTAAAAAAATATGATGAAGTAGAAAAATGGATAGAAGTATATGAAAAAGTATCTTCTAAAATTAAATTAAGAGAAAGATTACAAGGAGAATACAAATATATTAAGATGAATGGAGATTTTAGTTAGATATTGTAATTAAGTACAGTAGGAATAAAAAAGAGAAAATATTTATTTTCATACCTATAAAAAATTGAGCAATTGAACCATAAAAATTGACAAAGTAAGAAAAATATAATAATATATATGTGTTATCAAGAGTGAGATAGAGAAACGGCTCTAAGACCTCACAGCAACCTGCAATAAGTAAGGTGCTAATACCGACAAAGCATGTAAGTTTTGGAATGATGATTAATTATATGAAATCATTTAGGACTGCACATATTTGTGTGGTTTTTTGCATTATCTAAATTGCAATATTTTAATAATAATTAACAGTTTTTTTAGAAAAAATATATTACTGAAAAGATTGAGAAAGAAGGGGAAAAGTATGAAAAAATATTTATTTACATCAGAAAGTGTAACAGAGGGACATCCAGATAAACTATGTGATTATATATCAGACTCATTATTAGATGAATATCTAAAACAAGATAGTAAATCAAGAGTTGCTATCGAAACATTTGCAGCAAAAAATAAAATAGTAGTTTCAGGAGAAGTCACAAGTAAAGCAGAAGTTAATGCAGAAGATATAGTAAAAAAGGCAATTAAAGAAATTGGATATGGAGATGAAAAAATAGACATTGATCCAGATACTTGTAAGATAGATATTGGGATAGTAAAACAAAGTGAAGATATAGCATTAGGGGTAGATGTTGGAGGAGCAGGAGATCAAGGGATAATGTTTGGGTTTGCAACTAATGAAACAAAAAATTACATGCCATATGCAATAGATATGGCACATAAACTATCTGAACAATTAACTAATGTAAGGAAAAATAAAGAAATAGCATATATAAGACCAGATGGAAAAACACAAGTTACAGTTGAATATGAAGATGGAAAACCAAAAAGAATAGAAACTATATTAATATCAATACAACATGAAGATGGAATTGAACAAAAACAAATAAGAGAAGACATTATAGAAAAAGTAATAAAACAAACAGTTCCTTCAGATATGATAGATAATAATACAAAAATATATATAAACCCAACAGGAAGATTTGTAATAGGGGGACCATTAGGGGATACAGGGCTAACACGGAAGAAAAATAATAGTAGATACATATGGAGGATACGCAAGACACGGAGGAGGAGCTTTTTCAGGAAAAGACCCAAGTAAAGTAGATAGAAGTGCTGCGTATATGATGAGACATATTGCCAAAAACATTGTAGCTAATGGTTATGCTAATAAATGTGAATTACAAGTATCATATGCAATAGGGATGAAAGAACCAATGTCAATATATATAGATACATTTGGAACTAATAAAATAAAAGAAGAAGAAATAATCAAAAAAATAAAAGAAAAATTTGATTTAACACCATCAGGAATTATTAAATATTTAGATTTACAAAAACCTATATATAAACAAACAACAAACTATGGACACTTTGGAAAAGAAGAATTGAGTTGGGAGAAGTTTGCCAAAATATAGAATGAACAAATATAGGTAAATGCCAAAAAGATAAAAACTTTTTGGCACTAAATAATTATGGTATATAGTATAAAGAAAAATATTCATTTTTTATTGATATAGAGGTATTATATAATAACTCATAATCTTCAAAAAGAAAAATATTATTTGAAATTATCAGATAATTACCAGAATATTGGTTAATATTTTGTAATTTTGGAATAATTAAATTTTGATCATAGGCAACATTTGCATGAGTAACTAGTTCTTCATAACCAATATCATAAAATTGATGATTTGGTAGATAAGGGATCATACTTTGTCCTATAACAGAGGAATCTATATAAATTTTAGTATTATAAGGGATATTTGTATTAATATATGTAGCCATTTCCTTAGCAGATGAATAAGGATATATAATATCTCGTACCACTAATCTAAAGAAAGAAGGCAAAGCAAATATAAAAATTAAAGCAAAATAACTAATTAATAAAATAACAAAATGAATTTTATTTCTAATTTTTATATCCTCATAAATTAGCAATAAGTAAAATAATACTATAGTAAAAAGCAACATAAATCTTTCAAAAAGGATTGAAGAATAAAATGTTGTATATATTAATATTTGAAATCCAATGCCTAGACTAAGTATTATAAATTCCTTATAATGTGATTTTAAAACTAAAAAAGTAAAAGCAAAAATAAAAAGTATAATTCCAATATATAAATAAAGTTGTTTTAATAAATATTCAGAAATAAAGCTTGAATAGTTAGAATTAGATGTTCCAAATAGTTGAAATAATACCAAGATAGTATTTAGTATTATTAAAATAAGCCCTATTACTGTTTTTGATATATTAGTTGTATTTTTTTGTTTAACAGCTAAGAAAATTTCATTAAAGTGAAAAGTAATAGTCAGTCCCACAACAATTCCCCAAGCAAGTGAGTGAGTGTGGATAAGTAAACAAACAAGAAAACTATATAGAATGGTTTTTTTAAATCTGTCCTTATATAAAACAGAAATAAGTACTAAAAGAAATATAATTAAACAATAATTTCTAGCATTAGCTGAATATATATAAGTAAAAGGAACTGTAAATAGACTAATTATCTTAATAAAAAAATTCAGTTTACATTTAAATAAGAATATCCAAGAAGAAATTGCGACAATAGCAAAGCTAATGATATTCAAAGTGATAATTGGAAAATTAAGCTTAGCAAAAGGCATTAAGATTAAATGCCAAAGGATAGGGTGTCCATCAAATCTACTCTCAACAAATAATTGAGGTATTGATAGTTCTTTAGACATGAGCCAAGCATGTATTTCATCTCTCCAAGGTTCATGAAAAAGAAGTAAAATAAAATTTATACTCAAATAGAGAAAGTAGAAAGTAGATAACAAGATAAGTTTTTTATGATTTTTAATAAAATTTTTAAATTGCATATAATAAACTCCTTTACATTATGTAATATCTAAGATATTATATATAATAAAGATAAGAAAATCAATAGAAAAAATGGAGGAAATAAATTTTGAATAAATTAGTATTAATTGACGGAAATAGTATAATGAATAGAGCATTTTATGGCATAATGGGAAGTAAAATGTTAACAACAAAAGATGGGAAATACACAAATGCTGTATATGGATTTTTAGCAATATTATTTAAATTATTAGAAGATATAAAGCCTGAATATTTAGTAGTATCATTTGATCTAAAAGCACCAACTGCAAGACATAAAATGTATGAAGGATATAAAGCAAATAGAAAAGGAATGCCAGAAGAACTAGCTGAGCAAATGCCAATGATAAAAGAAGTATTAAAAGCCATGAATATTGACATTGTTGAAAAAGAAGGTTATGAAGCAGATGATATTCTTCGGAACATTATCTTGTTATGGAGAAAAACAAGGACTAGAAGTAACTATTTTATCAGGAGATAGAGATACTTTTCAATTAGCAACAGATAAAGTGACTATAAAAATTCCAAGAACAAAGCAAGGAAAAACTGAAACCGAAGAATATAATAAAGAAAAAATAATAGAGACTTATGGAATAGAACCAAAACAATTAATTGAAGTAAAAGGACTTCAAGGAGATACTTCAGATAATATCCCAGGAGTACCAGGAATAGGAGAAAAAACAGCCCTTTCTTTAATTCAAAAGTTTGGAAGTATTGAAAACTTATATAAAAAAGTAGATAGTGGAGAAGATGGATTAAAAGGAAAACAAAAAGAAAATATTGAAAATAACAAAGAATTAGCATTTTTATCAAAAGAATTAGGGACAATTAACTTAAAAGTTCCAATAGAAGATGAATTAGAAGATTTTAAAGTAGAAGAATGGGACAAAGAAAAAGTATTTAAAATATTCAAAGATTTAAACTTCAATAGATATATTGAAAGATTTTCGCTAAGAGGAGAAGGAACAGAATATCAAGAAAAAGAATTAAAAGATTTATTCACTATATCTAATAAGACAGAAGCAGAAATTATAGAGATAGTAAAAAAAGAAAAACAATTAATTTTTTATATAACCACTAATAAAGATGAAAATAAAGATAAAATATTAAAAGAAAAAATAACAAATATTTCAATATATTCAAAAAGCTCAAATGAAGTATATTTATTAAAAGTACAAGAAAACAATATTTCAAAAGAATTAAAGGAAATATTTGAAGATGAAGTGATTAAAAAAATTAGTATAAATATGACAAAACCATATATATTATTACATCAAATAGGAATTACCTTAAAAGGTATAGAATATGATATAGGAATTGCAGCATATATACTAGATCCAAATAATAATAAAATAGAAATAGAAAATTTAATAAACCAGTATTTAGAAATAGATGTTAATGATAAAAAAGAAGAAAAGCAAGAAAAACAAGAACAAATAAATTTATTTGATTCATTAGATACAACTGCTAATCAAGAAGAAATGAATCAAGAAGAAGATAAATTAGGGATATATGTATATGGAATATATGAAATAAAGGAAATAACAAAAAAACAATTAGAAGAAATTGGAGCAATTAAATTATTCGAAGAAATAGATATGCCAACAGTAGAAGTATTATCTAATATGCAAGCAAATGGAATATATGCAGATGAAGAAGAATTAAGCGAGTTTGGAAAAGAATTAAAAGATAAGATAGAAATATTAACTAAAACAATTTATGAATTAGCTGGAGAAGAATTTAATATTAATTCAACAAAACAATTAGGTGAAATTTTATTTAATGTTTTAAAATTACCAGTAAGTAAAAAAAACAAAAGTGGATATTCAACAGATGTAGATGTGCTAGAAAAACTAAAAAATGAACATCCAATTATTGAACAAATATTAGAATATCGTCAATTAATGAAACTAAATTCAACATATATAGAAGGTTTAAAACAATATATTAATCCAAAAACAAAAAGAATACATTCATTTTTCCATCAAACAATAACAACAACAGGAAGAATTAGTTCAACTGAGCCAAATCTTCAAAATATACCAACAAGATTTGAACTTGGAAAAAGAGTTAGAAAAGTATTTAAACCAGAAAAAGGAAAAATATATATTGATGCTGACTATTCTCAAATTGAACTTAGAATTTTAGCCCATATTTCAAATGATGAGCATATGATACAGGCTTTTAAAAGTGGAGAAGATATTCATAAACAAGCAGCTTCTAAAGTATTTAAAACAAAAATTGAAGATGTAACTAAAGAACAAAGAAGTGAAGCAAAGGCAGTAAATTTTGGAATAGTTTATGGTATTAGTGATTTTGGATTAGGAGAACAATTGGGAATTTCCAGAAAAACAGCTAAAGAATATATACAAGAATATTTAGGGCAATATGAAGGAATTAAAAATTTCATGGAAAATGTAACTGAAGAAGCTAAAGAGAAAGGTTATGTTGAAACATTATTCAATAGAAGAAGATATATACCAGAATTGAAGTCTAGTAATTATATGGTAAGACAATTTGGAGCAAGGGTTGCTATGAATACACCAATTCAAGGGACAGCTGCAGATATAATGAAAATAGCTATGATTAATGTATATAGAGAATTAGAAAAAAGAAAATTAAAATCTAAAATTATACTTCAAGTTCATGATGAAATGATGATAGAAGCAGATTATGAAGAAAAAGAAGATGTTAAATTAATTATAAAGCAAGCAATGGAATCAGCAATAAACTTAAATGTACCATTAATAGCTGATTTATCAGAAGCGGTTAATTGGTATGAATGTAAATAATACAAAAGAAAAAAGAAAGTTATATACTTCTTAAGGAGGAAAAAAATTGAGGAAAAAAATACTTATATTAATATCTATAATATTAATAGTGTTCATTTTAGTTAGTGTTTTTAAAAATGATATTTTAAAGGTTATATATCCCAAAATATATCAAGAAGCAGTACATATTTATGGGGAGAAATATAATATTGATGAGAATTTAATTTTTGCAGTTATAAAAACAGAAAGTGGATTTAACAAAGATGCAGTTTCTAATAAAGGTGCAACTGGGCTGATGCAGTTAATGGAAGAAACAGCAAAAGAAGTAGCTAGAGAAAATAATATAGAGCTAGATGAGAATAATTTGAAAGAAGAACTTACAAAAATTTCAATAAATATAAATATTGGAAGTAAGTATTTATCTGATTTAATAGAAACGTATGAAAGTATAGAAGTAGTACTAGCTGCATATAATGCAGGGATTGGAAATGTTAATAGTTGGATTGAAAGAGGTATCATAAAAGCAGATGGATCAGATGCTCAAAATATACCATTTAAAGAAACTAATAACTATGTAAGAAAAGTATTAAGAGATTATAAAATTTATCAAGAAATATATAAATAACTAGACAAATGGAGTAAAATGAAATAAAATAGATATGGTAAAAAATAGAAGTTTAAAAATATTTAAGTATGAGAATAAAAGGAGAAAAGAAACAAAATGATAATAGAACAATTTATATTTGCAGTAATTTCATTAGCTATATTTATATATATGTTTTTCAAGATGATAAAAAATAATGATACAACATATCTAATTATATTAGCATTAGAAGCAATAGGAATGGCGATAAATCTTTTAGATGTATTATTTGGTATTGAGTTAGATGAATTATTTATTATATTAAAATATATTTTAGCTATGATAATTCCAATTATAATAATTATTTTAGAAAAAAGAAATATGTCATTATTTGAAATAATATGTATTCAAAAAGCAAAACTACAAATGCTTTTAGGAAATGATAAAAAAGCAAAACAAGCATTACTGAGCTTGCTTGATAAAAATCATAATAATTACAAAGCCCATAAAATGTTAGCTGAAATATATGAACATGAGGGTGGAATGAGAAAGTCAATAGATGAATATGTACAAGCAATAGATTTAAATAAACAAGATTATAATTCTTACTATAAAGTAGCAGAATTATTAAATAATTTAGATAAAAAAGATGAAGCAGCACAAATGCTATTTAACTTATTAAATAAGAAGCCAGAAATGTATCAAGCAACAGAATTGCTTGGAGAAATTTTAATTGGAAAAGAAATGTATAAAGAAGCTGCTAATGTTTATCAAGAAGCTTTAAAATTAAATCCAACAAGTTTTGAAATAAATTATAACTTGGGAATTGTTTATACAATGTTAAATGATTTTCAAAATGCAAAAATATGTTATGAAAAAGCAGCAGATATAAATGCATTACTATACAATGCTAAATATTCTTTAGCTCAAATTGCTTTGATTTATAAAGATTTAGAAGAAGCTGAAAAAAGATTCTTAGAAGCAATAGAAGAAGATGAATTATCACCTGATGGATATTATGAATTAGCCAAAATATATTTAATACAAGGAGATAAAGAAACAGCTGTTAGATATATAAATACAGCAATAGATGCAAATGCTAAAAAGATTGTAGAAAAAGTAAAAAAAGATCCAATGTTTATACCTATTATGGCAAGGATATCAATACCATTTAACTTAAATGAACCTGAAATAGATAATGAGCAAAGAACAAAAAAAACAAAAGAAAAAGAAATAAAAGCTAAAGACCATTTAGAAAAAATGAGTGAAATAACAAGAAATTTAAGTTATAATGATATTAGTATGTTAAAACAAAACAAGATAAATAAGCCAAAAAAACAAGAAATAGAAAGTGTTGAAAATCAAAAAGAAATATAATAAAAAGGAAATACTCATAAAATTCATATAAATCAATATAATAAATATTATAAAGGAGGAATTTTATGAGTAAAAATTTCACAATAATAGGTGGAGATTTAAGGATTGTAAAGCTTATAAGAATGCTAGTTGATGAAGGATTTAAAATATATACCTATGGATTAGAAAATGCAGAAGAATTAAAGCGGTGATGAAAATATTGTATTTTGTAAAGAAATAGAGCTAGCAGCCAGAAAGTCAGATATTATAATAGGTCCAATTCCATTTTCAAGTGATGGAGAAAATATTAATACACCATTTAGTAATACTAAAATAGCAATAGAAGAATTAATCAATGAGATAGAAAATAAGACTTTAATAGCAGGAAGTTTAAAAGCAAAAATATATGAATTAGCAAAAGACAAAAAGATTAAAATTATAGATATAATGGAAAGAGAAGAGCTAGCAGTATTAAATACTATATCAACAGCAGAAGGAGCTATAGAACTTGCTATTGCAAATACAAATCAAACAATTCATGGAAGTAATGTACTTATACTAGGGTTTGGCAGAGTGGCAAAGGTTTTAGCTAAAAAAATGCAAGGAATATCTGCAAATGTAACATGTGCGGCTAAGGAAGAAGAAGACTTGGCCTGGATTAAAGCATTTGGATGTAAGGAACAAAAAATAGATAAATTAGGAAAAGATTTAGCAATATATGATTTAATAATAAATACAGTACCAGATTTAATATTAACAAAAGAAGAATTACAACATGTAAATAAACAATGTTTATTAATTGATTTAGCATCCAATCCAGGAGGAATAGACCGAAAAGCTGTAAAAGAAAGAAATCTGAAATTTATTTGGGCATTAGCTTTACCTGGAAAGGTAGCACCACTTACTTCGGCAAAATTTATAAAAGAGACTATATATAATGTGTTAAAAGAATTAGAAAAAATAAAATAAATGCAATTTAGAGAGGAATAATAAAAAATGGTAATAGAAATTTTAAAAACAATTTTATTTGGAATTGTAGAAGGGATAACAGAGTGGTTGCCTGTTAGTAGTACAGGACATATGATTTTGTTAGAAGAGTTTGTGAAATTAGATGTAAGCTCAGCTTTTTGGAAAATGTTTATTGTAGTTATTCAATTAGGAGCAATTCTGTCAGTTGTATTATTATACTTTAAAAAGTTAAATCCATTTGCAATTTCAAAAACAAAAGAGCAAAAAAAAGATACATGGATATTATGGGGAAAAGTATTAATATCATGTTTACCAGCAGCTATTATTGGATTATTATTTAATGACAAGATAGATGAAGTATTAGAAAATCCGTGGATTGTAGCTATTATGCTAATTATATATGGTGTAGCATTTATTTTAATTGAAAAAAGAACTAAAAAAGCAAAAATAAATGAGTTGAAAAATATTTCTATTAAAACAGCAGCAATTATTGGGATATTTCAATTATTAGCTTTAATACCAGGAACATCAAGGTCAGGAGCAACCATATTAGGGGCAATACTAATTGGAACCTCAAGAGAAGTGGCAGCTGAATATACATTCTTTTTGGCAATTCCTGTTATGTTTGGAGCAAGTTTACTAAAAATATTAAAATTTGGATTTAATTTTACTTCAAATGAGGTTATAATATTGGTAGTAGGGATGTTAACAGCATTTATTGTTTCTATAATATCAATTAAATTTTTAATGAATTACATAAAGAAAAATGATTTCAAAGCATTTGGAATATATAGAATTGTACTTGGGTTTATTGTACTTGGATATTTCATAATAGCTAGAATATAATTATAAAAAAGAAAAATCAGAAAGAATATCTTCTGATTTTTTAATTTATTTACAAAATTATTCAATTCTTCTTTCTCTTCTTTCATTACTGCTTTGAGTTCTTGGTATAGAATTTTCACACATTTTTTCATATTCTTTACATTTCATTTTGTAATCCATCTGAATACATAAATATCGATAATAGCAAAAAGCTTGCTCATATTGCATCATAGGATTTAGTAGAGGATCTTTATACATTTCATTAATATCCATATTACATGGTGAAGAAATATTTCCATCCATAAAATTTGGATAAGTACTAAAATCTCTTTCCAAAAAATCAACTCCTTTAATTTAATATATATTAAAAAATTATAAACATATAACTAGTTTTTTATATATCTACTTGTAATTAATATGATATTTATAATTAAAATACAACATTAAAGATTAATTTAAATCAAAATTAAAAAATGGTATGATAGTTATAAATATATAAGTATAAAAAGAACTAATAAATCCATGAAGTATTTTCCCATAAATATATGGCTTTATAGATAAGTCTGTTTTTGAAGTGATACTTAATACTTGAAGAAGTATAGATATACCACCAAATCCTAGTAAAAAAGCAGTAAAGATGATGTTTATTGAAAGTTTCCTAGAATTGATTGTACTAATTAAATTAATTCCATTTGTGATTTCTAAAAAACCAGTTAAAAGGCTAGTTATAAAGTTAGTGTCTATTTGTAGAAGATTGAAGATAGGGGTAATTAATAAAGATATTGTATTAATAATGTTACTTGCATTTAGGATTGATATAATACTAGAGAATATTACCAAAAATCCACCAATTAGAAATATAGTAGAAATGCTGTTTGTGATACTTTGTGCTAAGACTTCTCCAAGGTTAGAAAAAGATACTTGCTTTGATTGTTTTTGAGTAAAAGAAGAATTAGCTATGATTTCAGTAGTTTCTTTTCCATTTTTCCAAAAGCGGAATAAAAAACCAACAGTAATAGATGATAATAGGTGGGTAATAAATAGTAATAATCCAATAGTTGAACTTTTATACATCAAGATTCCAACAGTGCCTATTATAAATAAAGGACCAGAATTATTAGTAAAACTAAGTAATCTTTCACATTCTTCTTTACTACAAATATTATTTTCTCTAAAATTACTTGCAATTTTAGCTCCAACTGGATAACCACTAATTAATCCCATAATAAATGCAAAAGCGCCTTCTCCACGAATATTAAATAAAGGTTTCATGAGTCTATTTAATATATTTCCTGAAATTTTTACAATATTTGTATTGATTAATAATTCTGTTGCCACAAAAAAAGGGAACAAAGAGGGAATAACAGAATTAGCCCATAAAGAAAGTCCGGATTTTACAGCCAAAAGATTAGTATTTGAAAACATTAAAAGGCAAAATGTAAATAATAAAAATAGAATGGGAAGTACATTTCTTTTTAATCTAATTATATAAAAATTAGTTTTTGATATCATAATTAACCTCACTTATTTTAGTTCTTATTTAAAATATATTAAATAAAAACAAGAATATGTATTGATTTTTTTGAAGAAAAATAGTATAATTTTTTCATACTTTAAAATCACAAACAACTTAGGCAAGACTTTAAATAATTTTATTCTACATTTTCCAATTTTAAAGTGAAAATCCAATAGGAAGGAGGTGAAATTGTATGAAAGAAATGTTAACTGAAATTTTACTTGAGATTAAAAGTTTACGAAAGTATACTGATGAAAGATTTACAGAACAAGACAAAAAGATAGATGCAAAATTTGCAGAACAAGACAAAAAGATAGATGCAAAATTTGCAGAACAAGACAAAAAGATAGATGCAAAATTTACAGAACAAGACAAAATAATAAATGAAGAATTTGCAAAACAAAATAAAAGAATAACTGAAATGTTCGAAACTCAAAGTTTGGAGCTAGCAACAGAATTAAGAGAGATTGTAGTATTTTTCGAAAAAAAAGAGAAAGAACAAGATAAAAGGATAATAGAAACAATAGATTCTAAAACTAGTAAGCAAAATTTGAAAAATAAAGAATATGATAAAGAAATTAAAAGTAACAAAATAGCACATGATGGATATAATGCAAAAATGTATAAAATAGAGCTTAGTCAATCAAACTTAGAATCAAAAGTATATGATTTAGAAAAAGATAAAAGACTGCAAGCATAAAAAAATATTTAAAACATAGCAAAAAAACATAAAAATGCTATGTTTTTATATATTTTTTAAAATAAAAAGATAAATATGACAAGAAACAACAAATTATTTAAAAAATATATGCTAAAATAATATTATTATATCAATTAATTTTTTTAAATCTTAACAAAATTTAATTCTAAAATTTTAATTTCAAAAAATCACTTTAAAAGATACCTAAAGAGTAAAAGATAAGAAACTGAAGAAAAAATTAAGACATAAAATACAAAAAAGATAATAAAAAATTGAAAAAGGAGGTATTTTATAGTAAAAAAGAAAAATTGCCATTAACATCAGAATATATACTCGAAAAAATATTTTAGTTATGTATATGAAAATGCACATAATTGAAATACAAAAATTTGTGAAAAATAATTTAAAGAAGTAAAACAAAAGAGGGCGTCCTAGAATAGGAAGCCAGAAAAATAAAAATTCCAGTGAGAAATCGCTGGAATTTTTGTTTCTATAAATTTTATTGCAGAAATTGCCATTTGT
>JGI994J12354_10002056_pt1 | contig 20059 bp, 19 predicted proteins | sample IntmicLarv3ML3BL_FD_12354 | JGI IMG/M metagenome (IMG submission 12354)
TTGCGTTACGATTACTTAAGGCAAATGTAGGATGGATGATATGACCATACTTTATCAAGAGGTCGTTACAGCTTATATATTATAAACCTTCTTAATTTTCATGTATAAATTCAATTTAATTAACAGCGCTTAATCATACTACTTTAGTAGGAATATGAATTTTTTTTCATATTTTGATAATTTTCATCAAAACTGAAATCCTATATAGTTGGTAGGAATATACGTTTTTGAGGTCGAAAAAAACATGTTCGTTTGCATCATCGGAGGGTTCCTAGGTTCGGGAAAAACAACGCTTTTGATGAAGGTCGCGGCTCAGTGTAAACAGAGAGGAATGAGTGCTGCGATCCTCGTGAATGAGATGGGAGAAATAGGCATCGACGGCGCTACGATGAAAGCGGAAGGATATGATGCGATAGAACTTCCCGACGGCTGTATATGCTGTTCTTTATCGGGGACGTTACAGAACGCATTGAAGAACATCGACCGTGACATACACCCGGATATTTTGATAATCGAGCCTACAGGATTGGCATTACCGCACAAGGTAGAGGAGCTAGTACATACTTCTCTTATTGATTCCGATTATACTGTCATCATAGGAATAGCAGACGCAACAAGGTTCGATGAGCTCATGAAGGCGAAGGAAGAGTTCTTCAAACGTCAGTTGGTGAATTCTGAATTCATTCTCTTGACGAAGTCTGATATTGTTAGTAAAGAAGAGACAGAAAGGATATCTAAAGAAATAAAGAACATATATCCCAAGAAGGACATCATTCCCGTTTCATCGATCAAGGGAACGGGTCTCAATGAAGTGTATGCGAGACTGATAAAATGAATTCCACAGAGGAAGCAGGCGGAACAGCATTCGGCATAAGCGGTTCTGTACTTTCAATGGATGCGACCGTCCTGGGGCAATTGGCAGATGTCCTGATGGAGATCGGGGAATGGGTCAGAACGTCGTCAGGAACGTTCCTGGGGCACGTTAAAATGGCAATAAGCTCCGAGAACGGAGATATGACACTGAACCTCACTGATCTGAAGAGAGGGGTGGATCATCACGGCGCAATAACATTGCCCGCAGATGTGAACGTAAGGCTTATGGCAGCAGTGTTGGACGTCAGCCACGATGAATTAGCGGTAACAGCAGAGAAAGCACTTAAGAAAGTAAATTTCAAAGCAGACAAAAAAGGAAAGATAATCGAGTTGAGGTGAGAAGGTGTACGGCATATCTATAGACATAGGAACGAGCGGAACAAGAGCTCACGCGATTGATTCCAAAACTGGAAAGATATTATCCACAGCGATGACGGAAAGCCACCCTTTACCGGGTGCGAACGTTGTTGACCACTTAACGTTCTGTATCCGTGCAGGCAAGGACTTGGCACATGATATCCTCATGCAAGCCGTCAATCGTGTCATAAGCGAATTGGGAATAGATCTGAAGAAAGTGGATTCCGTAGCGATCTGCGGTAATCCAATCCAACTTTCACTGTTCCAAGGAATGGATGTCGAAGACCTCGCATACGCAGGAGAGAACGCACATAAGGCGAAGGGGATCAAAATGCTTGCAAGGAATGCAAGAACGATAGATGCGGTCGATGTCGGTCTGAACGTACCCGATAAGACGCAGTTGTACGTGCCTCCTGCGATCAAGCACGAAATAGGTGCGGATGCTCTGGCGATGTTATACAAATCCGGATTCCTGGACCAGAAGGAGAACTGCATGGTCACCGACTACGGGACGAATGCGGAAATGGCATTGAAGGTGGGCGATGAGATATATACCGGATCGGCAGCAGCAGGACCGGCGATGGAAGGACAGCACATCAAACACGGTATGCTCGCAGGACCAGGTGCGATCTCTGACCTGGAGTTCGAATTCCAATGGAGGTGCAAAGTGCTGGACGATGATCTGATAGCAGCATCTGGCGACCTTGTGGATCTCAGCCTCGGAACGATGATAGAAGAAGGCCCGATGCACGGAAAGGCGAAAGGGGTCACGGGAACAGGAATGGTGGCCATAATCGCAGCAGCATTGAAATCAAGGCTCTGGCGCAAAGGGAAACTGAACACAAGCGACGGAAGGCTGATGCTTCAAGACGGTATTTCTGTGGATTCTCATGACATTTCGGAAGCATGCAAAGCAATAGGAGCAATGCGTGCAGGCCACTTCACCTTACTTGAGCATGCAGGCATAAAGTTCAGCGAACTCGACATAATGTACATGTCGGGTGCATCAGGAACATACGTTGACGGCGCCAAAGCGAGAGCAGTAGGCCTTCTGCCGCCAAGCTGCAACAATATCTATCAGATCGGAAACACGTCATTAGCGATGGCCACAGACATAATCAAGAAACCCGAGCTTCTGGATGAACTGCAAACGATCGCAGACGGCATACGTTCCAACCACGTCATGTTCGCAATGGATAAGGTGTTCGAAGAAATTTATGTTCAAGAGCTGGCGTATTGGGACGAAGGCATGTCCATGGAATCCTATAACGCAAACTTAAAGATGGCAGGAATACAGGAACTGCCCGCCGTAAGAGGGATACCGAATGTTCACAGGGTCGTGCAGCGTGATATCCCTGTCCTCGGAGACATGGGATTGAAGATCATTCGCGACATCGGTACAGAACTCGTTGGGAATTTCAAAGGCTGCACCCTGTGCAAGAAATGTGAAAAAGAATGTCCGGAGGAAGCGCTTACGGTAAGTAAGGACAAGACGATCCGCGTAAAGACCAAAGACTGCCTCGGAACAGCATGCTACAGATGTGAGATGCATTGCCCGGAGAAAATATACAAGTACGCTGAACTGAAACTTCAATAACAAGTTGAGATGTGCTTAATTATCTCTACTCAGCGTCATACATAATATAAATACAGTTGTGTGCTTATTTTTCCTCTTCTCCTACACTATTTTCATGTTTTGTGCATCAAACAACAATTAATTTATATATTACGTGCATCATTGCTACACATATGAAAAGTAACACGATGCGTTATTGGACGTGGACAGGAAAAGTCAGCCCCAGTAGATCAAAGAAAACAGTATTCCTCCCCTCTGAAGCCATAAAAAATATGAAAATTGAGCATGCAGATACAATTCATTTCACCTTGAAAAGAGAAGAGATATTCTTCGAAGAACGTTCTTGGACTTGGACTTCTGCACCTCTAACTCGCGGAAAACAGATGGCTGTCGAGATACCGTCAAAGGCTGTTGAAAAATTTCAGATATCTGATGATGACTTTCTTCATTTAGAAATGGAGATAGATGAAAGTGGTAGATTTTGGCACGATATTAACAAAATTAGACTTTATGGTGATGATAGTGAAGTATTCGATAGAAATCTTCTCGAAGAATTTATTGTGGCCAACAATATAGTTGATTATTCGCGGGGATCTGCATACTCTACAATGTGTGGTTACATAGGAGACAAAACTGCAAGGGGCCAGGAAAAAGACTCCCCGCCTAAAATGGATCATGTTTCATCATTCAGAACAGATAAAAATAATCGAATTTTCGTTTACCACCCTTATAAAAATTCATATTTCAATGCTGAGGAAATCGAGGCATGGGGTGAAAGAAACGGTTTGAAATCAAAAGTATATGGAACAAAATTTAGTTGGTATTACCCTTATAACACATATTGCGTTGTAATAACAGAAAAGGATTTTGACGTTAAACTGAATGAAACAAAAAAATCAGAAAGGGAAATAAGGGATGCCTTTAAAATAAAATGAATTAATGACCCGAATCACTTGAAAGTACTGTTTATTCAGTTTCATTGATGTTGCTAGAGGATGAAATCAAAGGGTTTTCGAAAATATTTTTATGAGTGCCTTTATTTTTTCTAATAATTCATCAAAAGTTATTATGGATACAGTTGCACACTCATTGCGAAAATATTCAAAAGAACGTTTTTTCTCCATGCTATTCAGGTTGGATATTTTGCCTGCAAGCACAACACAGCGAGGAGAGAATACCCTAAAATTTTTTCCCTCCTGTTTAGCAACTAAGCTGTAGTATTCCATGTCCAAATCATTTTTGTATTTCAACACTTGATTGATAGATCCCGTCAAATCTCCTGAAATATTGAAAACACCCTTTCTATACTCATCGCCCATTAGTTCGGTACACGGATTTTTTATTTCAATTAGTGAAACATTGTCAGTCATGTGATGTTTATAGATAAAATCACACAACCCACCATTTTTATTTTCAATAGTTTTTCCTCCGGTGTATGCTTCGCTTTCAAAAAACACCAGAGGTTGCGGAAACAATTGCGATAAAACCCAATCATGTTTTAAGAAAAACTTCTGCCAACATTTTTCATTGGGGTTGTTAATATTTTCAGTAATCTTTTTCTCAACGATTAACAAGTTGCTGATATTCATTTTATGATGCAGTTCATTTAATTTTTCAAAGTCCAACAATTCCAGAATATTTTGAAAATCTTCTATCTGAATATCATTGTTGAAAATACAATCGATCATCTTGGATGCCATACTCAACCTATTTTTTTCATTTGGCGTGGGGATGTGAGATGTCAATATCTCTTTGAAAATGTTTTTTTCGAATGCACATCGCACATATTTTGTTGTACCGTAGCTAAATTTATTTTCATCATATAGTCTGTAATAATCGCATAAACCACGGAACAAATGATATAATTCATCGGCCCCTAGATTTATTTTTAACACTTTTCCTTTTAGCACATCTTTTTTTGAAACCTCATCCCTGTTCCAATCTCCGTTATCCCATTTTCTCTCATAGATTAGAGTGCCGTTGATAGATTTTTTTTCCTCAGGGTTGTTAACTAATGTTGCTTCCAACCGCATACTCACACGGTCCGTTTCGTCTAGAATGATGTCGTCTATTTTTGCCTTGAATTTTGTATTAGTTACAACCTTTAACACGTCTCTGGGCCTATATTCATCATCCATGTCAAGAAAACATCCCATCAATATTAGGATTTTACTGAACTCCGCAAAAAATTAAATTTGTGTATTGATAAGATTCTAGATGTCTATTTGAGAATTTTGAAGTGGTGCAGGGGAAGGGATTTGAACCCTCGAACCACTAAGGACAGGATCCTAAGTCCTGCATCTTTGGCCAGGCTTGATTACCCCTGCACGATTCCCTTTATCTCCGCCCACTTTAATACAATTACGGTCTGAATATTCGTAAACGAAATACTACGCATGTTCGGCCGATGCACGTATCTTATCCATCAGATCGCTGTTGAAACATTTCACGAACGCTTTGCATTTGTCCACACAAAGCCGGAGAAGTGTCATCTGATAATCAATGTCATTCAGGAAATCCATCTTCTCTTCCATTATCCTGAAGACAAAATGGTCTTCTTCAAGACGTCCGAAGGGATAGAATGGAAAAGGGGATGTGGTCACTCTGAACAACCGTTTGTCGCCTTCAAAAGGTATCTTGTACTCCACAACTTTACATTTGACCGCATATGGCGAGTTTCGGGTGGCAGGTCTCTGCAGGAAAGGATTACGATCCCTGTAGCCTTCGGATTCCTCTGTGGTGATATCCTCTTCGGATATCTCCAAAGGCTCTATGTGCAATCTCTGATAAGTCTCTAAGATGTCCTTTTCATCTCTCAGATCAGAGGACAATGCTGAAGATATGCGTTCCAATTCATCGGAAAGGAATTTTGAAATGAACTCACCTTTGAAGAACACTTCTTCCAGCATACGCCACGTATCTCATTTAGAGGTTATTTTATTTACTGTGAGGCGGGCGCATGCGTAGTAATTAAATCAGACAAGTGCATTCAAGCGGAAGGTGTAGGTATGGCGGCCACGAAAAAAAGAGAATTGCTGTTAGGCAATGATGCAGTGACCAGAGGTCTTGTTGAAGCGGGTGTCAGAGTAGCATCCACATATCCCGGGACACCGTCTTCCGAAGTAGGGAACAATCTGGAAAGGATCGCTGCGGACAACGGTATGTATTTTGAATTCTCATCGAACGAGAAAATAGCAATGGAAGTGGCAGCGGCCGCAGCTTCCTCAGGACTTAGATCGTTTGTGTTCATGAAGCATGTCGGTCTCAATGTTGCAGCAGATCCCATGCTCACTTTAGCATACTCCGGCGTCACAGGAGGAATGCTGATCATGTCTGCTGACGACCCGTCAGCGCACAGTTCACAGAACGAACAAGACAACCGTTACTACGCTACGTTAGCATTACTTCCGATGCTCGAACCGTCCACTCCCGCAGAAGCGAAGGACATGGTAGTTGCAGGTTTCGATATCTCGGAAGAACTGACACTTCCGATCATCTTCAGAACGACCACGAGAGTGAACCACGCACGCGGTATCGTCAACATCGGTGACGTGAAAATAACGAAAGAAAAGGGACATTTTGTCAAAGATACGAAACGTTTTGTCAACGTTCCGGCGAATGCAAGATTGAACCGCATAAGACTCCTCGAATTGAACAAGAAAGCTGCGGAGATGTCTGAGAAGTCGAAATTGAACTTCATCGAAGGCGATTCTGATATCGGCGTGATAACTTCAGGAGTCGGATACACATACGCTAAAGAATGCCTTTCCGGTGTCTCGATATTGAAACTCGGATTCACCAATCCGTTACCGGAAAAGAAGATACTCAAGTTCATAAAAGATAAGAAAAAGATCATTATCATCGAAGAACTTGAACCGTTCCTGGAGGATCAGGTACTGAGGATAAAAGCAACTAACAATCTGAATGTGCCAGTCATTGGCAAAAGGTCTGGTCATCTTCCAAGGGAATATGAGTATTCACCCGATGTGATGCAGAGACTTTCGAAGATCGTGAAGATGGATAAGCCCGCAGTTCCTTTGAACCCCATCGACATCAAATTGCCTGCACGCCCTCCTACATTATGCGCAGGATGCCCGCACCGCGGAATATTTGCTGCTACACGCAAAGCAGCAGGAAAACAGGATATCATACACAGCTCAGATATCGGATGCTACACATTAGGGATACAGCCGCCTTTCAATGCTGCGGATTACATCATATGCATGGGCGGCGGCGTAGGATCGGCAGGCGGTTTCTCAGCTGCAACCGATCAGAAAACGGTTGCGTTCATAGGCGACTCGACGTTCTTCCATTCAGGTATCGCACCATTGATGTCTGCCAAGTTCAACGGCCACAAGTTCACTGCCGTCATCCTCGATAACAGGACCACGGCAATGACAGGACACCAGCCCAACCCGGGAACGGGAAGGGACCACGGCGGTATCAAGACGGAAGCACAGAGCATCGAGGATGTTGTGAAAAGCATAGGAATAGGATTCATTGAAACTGTTGATCCCTATGACGTGAAACATTCAACAGAAGTGATGAAGAAAGCCATCGATTACGATGGTGTTTCAGTTGTCATCTCAAAGCAGGCATGTCCCCTTGAGCTCAAAAGACGTAAGGCATTGGGATCAAAGGTATGTGTCGTGAACCAAGACAAATGCATCGGTTGCTTTGCATGCGTTTCCACGATAGCCTGTCCGGCGTTGGTCAAGAAGGACAAGACCGTGAAAGTTGATGAAGCTCAATGTATCGGATGCGGTATGTGCAATTCTGTATGCCCTAAGGGCGCGATAGAGGTGAAACAATGAAGTACACCGTTCAGATAGTCGGAGTAGGCGGTCAGGGCGTTCTGTTAGCGTCCATGGTCCTTGGGAACGCAGCTATGCGTTCAGGATACAAGGTCATGATGTCGGAAGTGCACGGAATGGCCCAAAGAGGGGGGAGTGTTCTTTCCACAGTACGTTTCGGTGATGATGTCATGAGCCCATTGGAAGCTACAGGAAGCGCTGACATGATCTTGGGATTCGAGCCTGTGGAAACTTGCAGGAACCTCGAATTGGGGAACGAAAGGACTGAGATCATAATGAACCTAGATCCCGTTTATCCGTCACTCGTTGCAGCCGGTTTTGAAGAATATCCTGACGTTAACGTACTCGTAGACGCTGTAAGGAAGACCACGAAACGTCTGAAGACCATTGAGGCCACATCATTGGCTGAGCAGGCAGGAAAGGCCATTGCTGCTAACGCAGTGATGATAGGGAGCATGGCAGGTATCAAAGGATTCCCGATATCCAAAGAAGTGCTGAAGGAAACACTCCTGGGAACCGTTCCAGAGAAGTTCAAAGAGTTGAATGCGAAAGCATTCGATCTCGGTTGTGACGTTAAACCATAGGCGAGAAGCAGGACGACATCGAAATGGAATCATATCTCGACAGCAAAAAATTCCAAGAGGGCGTGAAGAAAGTCGGACCAAAATCCGATTACAGATGCAGATCTAGGTTTGACCCCATTGATACAATGAAACTGAAATGTTCTCAATGCAAGAGCACCGACCAGACAGAGGTTGCGAAAATCAGAGAGGAGTCATACATCCTCAGCGAAGAATTTCAGGAAGAGATAAAGAAAGTAGGTCCTAATTCAGACTACAAGTACAGATCGATCTTTGATCCGATATCTTCATCAGAATTGAAATGTTCACGATGCGGTAAGAGTCTTGAGCCCTTTGAACATCTAGCCTAGCTGTCTTGTGGAGATGTTTTAAGCGACAACACTTATAGCATCGGTTCACCATCCATTCAATATGAAGAACCTGAACATAGACGGATTCCTTTTCAAAGGACCGCACAGATTGGATGTTGATCCTTTACCGGCAATACCTGCAGTCGCCCTCATCGCAACAGAATCGGGAGAAGGCATTCAGATCCTCAGTGTAGTGCAATCAGAGAACATTCAGAAAGAGATCGCAGAAAGCAGCCGGAGAGAATGCTGGAAGAAGAACGGATGGAATGGTGTTGATATTTACGTTCAAGCGAACGCAGACGAATCCAACAGGGAAATGATCCGCAACCGCATCCGTGACAAGAGAAGAGAGAGCATAAAATGCGAAGATTTCAGTGCTCCTTCGATCATTTAAAAATACATGATAATTGTTAAGTTGTTTAAGCATATAGCTTAACAATTATCGTACTATAATTTTCCACAATTTTTCATAATTTTTTGAAGATACCTGCAGTTTCGGAGACCCTCTCTCTAGTCTTTTATATCAAAATCAGAGTCGGAAGGTTGCCGGTATTTGGGAAGTTCGGGTGCACCTGGACCTTTCAAACCGATGCACCCGGAACCAGCCCGGCAGGAGGTGTATAACCTATGCGCCGAACCCGGAGCTTCCGGATCCGACTGACTATAGGCCCGTTGACGATTGTCATCGATTGGCACTAAGCTAGTCGGCAAAGACGAGTGGTTTCCGTAAGAAACCCGGCCTACGGGCCGTTACCTCCACGGAATGTAATGAATGGAGAAGGCTATAAGATTTACCATCGAACCAATTTCTTTGATTATTTCAATGACTAAAAATAGTTAAGTCATTTAAGTTAATAACTTAACTTTTATTGAAATATTGTTTCATCAACGTTCTCATCGTCGATTCCACTGTTATTATCATCGTTTTTTTCATCATTATTCCCTGAGTTACGTGAAGTTATCCAATACATCAACGCTTGGAACCCGGCCCATATGATGATCACAAGCAACATCCACCTCATTGTTGCAAATAACTCACCGCCTGCAAGCATTAACGCCACAGAACCGAACATCGCGAACCACATGACGTTGAACGACTGCTTATACATCTTGATTCCCGTGATCACGCCATGGTCGGTGTCAGGAAGCTTGTTTCTTATGATCACCTGCAAGATGAGTCTGCAGACAACTGCCGTGATCGCAATGACACCTGCAAGCTCAGAATCGCCGGAGAATCCGATGTAAAGCACCGGCATCATAAGTATACAGAACACTAAGCAATCGATCGCGTTGATAAGTGTCCGGCTTGCCATGTTCATGTGATGTGTGCATATCTTTTCTTCTTTTTGGTTAACAGTGTTATGTATTCTCACATATGATAATTTTTTGAAAAATACGACGTATCTCGATCTTCAATTTTTTCGAGTTAACAATGTTATGTATACTTCGAATTGCATCATGTGAAAAATATATGTAGTTAAGCTGTTACATTAACAAATATCGTAAGTAAGATTTTTCAAAAAATTAACGCCGTTATCTGAAAAACTATAGAAATATGACGTAAATACCCGGGGATCGAAGAAAAACTCACTGTTTTGCAAAAAATAAGGCATATTCTTCATATTACCTCATATAGACCGTCCACGACGGTCTCCCGAATATGCACTTAACTTGCCGTATTTTACACGAAAAGGGTACCCTTTTTGGTATCTCATCTAAGGAAAATGATGATATTGCGTAAAATAACACAAATAGTCACGAACTTAATGGTTTTACTTCAAAAAATTGCAAAAAGAGGTATGTTTCGTGTATAATGTGATAAATTAACGTCAAAGCTTAATTAGCTATACTAATTGCATATCATTACTCAAACAGCGATTTGTATGGATTCCGTGATCGCTGCCTATGTCCCCTGTGTTAACAGTGTTATTTCCAATTCAGAGTAACTATTTTATTTATTAATGTTACAGCTTAACTACATTAATAAATTGTATAGGAAGAAAAATAGAAGGATGTTGAACAAATAACACTGTTAACTATGATTCAAAAGATAAATGATAAAATGCAATTTTTTGCTGCAGAAAATAATGACATAACACTGTTAAGTATAAATGAGATCGTATTAAGTAAAAAATATATGTAGTTAAGGTTTAACATAAATTATTATTACTGATTACGACTTATGCGAATCTTATACCTGTTATTCTGTCTTCAGGGATCTCTTTCTGTACCAATTCCGGAATATCGCCGAACATTGCAAGTTTGCCGTCATTACACATTAAGCACCCATCGATCCCGGGAATGTTGCCGATGATCTCCAACGCTTCCGCAAGGTCATGATCCTTAACGAGATTTCCAAGTCTTGTGGCCGCTGCATCCGCAAGTATCACATCGTTTGAGAACACTGTAGCGATGTTGCTTTGTCCGAACGAGACCGATGGTCCAATCTTTCCCGATGATGAACATATTCCTTTTACCGTATCTGTCGGGGTAATATTCAACGCAATGTCCTTCAATTCGTTGTCGCCGGTGAACAGTCCGATGATGATATCACGATCGGTCATCAACACAATATCGCCACCGTTGTCAATTACGGCGTGTTTACAACCTTGTTCCTGCATTCTTTCTATTGCATACACTGCAACAGCTCCCGCAACGGTCGCCATTGGTCCTACGTCAGCGAGAACTGACGCTCTGCACATTCTCTGTATCAGCTCGTCATCATTGTTACATGGCAGATAAGGATCGTACGTCGTCTGAAAGAAAGGATCTTCTGTTATTTTACGTTCGATTATCTCACGTGCTTCGAATATTGCGTCCTTTGCCGTCTTAACGTATTCCTTTTTGGAAATTATGGTGACTGCAGTTTCCTGAATTTCAAAATGTTCTCGGATCAGCATGGTAACGTCAATTTCACTGCATGTGTCGGGCATGCCGTCAAACATGAAGCGCATGCCACACATTTGTCTGCTGCCAATTCAACTTTCCACGTTTCTCTGTTGATATACAACGCTTCGGAAGGACATACTGAGATGCACGAACCGCAGTCGATGCATTTGTCTGCGTCCCTGGTGATGTGCTTCGCTAGTTTCCTGACCTTGATGCCCATTTCCTTCAGTTTGATCAATGCCGCTTTGATATCAGATTCCTTTCCGTTCAGTGATAGAATCATCACACCGCCGTTGTCGTTCAGCTTCGCCTGCAGTATGCTCGGAGCGACATTGAACTGCGACACAAGGATATAGGAAACAGATTCCGTGATGCCATTCCCTTCGAACTTCAGCATATATTTTTGGTTCATCATATCACTTCCCCAATCCCTTTACGTTCCCTGCCTGCGGTAACGGCACGGACGGTTCTGTCAATTCGAATCCGTCCTTCTCGATCCAGTCCTTCAGGTCATTCGCAACGTATCTTGCGTATCTGTACGAAGATAACGGTGATGTCTTGATCCTCTGTCCGTTGTATTCTATCGATCCGCTCTTCAGTTCTGCATACGAGACACGTTTCAGAACGGGTCTTGCTCTGCTTGTGCATGCATAGTCTACCACATTCGCGTATATTTCATCATCAGATATTGCGCAGCGTTCCATGATGCCTGTGTTCAAGATCGGTATCGGTATTCCGACACCTATCGCCAATGATGTGCCGTAACCGTAGATGTCCAATCCTCTTACGTAACATCTGTTCATCTGTTTCATATCACCTATCAGCGCAAGTGTCCTGGATCCTGATATCGGGACACCGTTCACTTCTTCAGGTTTGGTGTTGAACTGTGTTCCCGACCATGATACATAACCGACACCTCCGCCGAAGAATATCTTCGTTCCTATGCCGATCGTTTCCAGGCGGGGGTCATTCAGTAACGGAGATAACTGACCTGCGGAACTGTAAGTCGCGTTCTTGTGTTTCGGAAGCAATTTTCCCATGTATGTATGAAGTATCTTATCCGATGAGTTCGTGGCAACAGCATAGTTCTGATATGCATTACGAGGGTTGTAGAGATAAGCTTCGTTGATCGTGTCCAGAGATACCATCGTTTCGATGGACCTTCCTACGTAACAGTCGGTTCCCGGACCGCTTGCCTTGAGTTTCACTTTCTTTCCGTTAATGAGGTCTTCGATGACATGCGCCCCGCCGTAGTTCTTTTCCTTCGCATCGGTCATCTGTGTCGCGCCGATGTATGTATCTACGGCAGCAAGTCCGCCGTACGCCTGAACATCGTTCAGCGTTATGTTCGTCATCCTTATCGGAGGATCGGAATGCCCGAAGTTCAGGAATGCACCGGATGAGCACATTGCACCGAATGTTCCTGTCGTTACTACATCAACTTCCTGCGCAGCCTTCTCTGCGCCCTTCTCCCTGACGAGATCTATGACCTCTTCCGCAGTCATCACGACAGCTTTGCGCTGTCTGATCTTTTCGTTGATCTCATCGTAGGTGCGTTTCATCTCCATCACAGCAATCCTTTGGCTTTTGCCAGCTCTGCGTTCAGTACGGAACCGCCTGCACCGCCTCTGAGGGTGTTATGGGAAAGTACGAACATCTTGATGTATTCGTCCTTCTTCCTGACCCTTCCGACCGTGACGGCCATTCCCTTTGCCCTGTCAGGCGTTCCCGCCAATGCATCGAATGCAGGCTGGGGGCGGTTTGCTTCTTTCCTCACTATTATCGGCTGTACAGGTGCCGACGGTAATTTCAAAGACTGAGCTTCACTTGTGAATCCTTCCATTGCAGAAATGACATCAGCTTCTTTCGGGGCCTTCTTCATTTTGATCGTCAGAGATTCCAAATGGCCGTCTATAACAGGGACCCTGGCACAGTTGGCATATACATTGAATTCAGCGAACCGAAATGCTTTGTTGCTGTAGGAACCGATCATCTTCGCAAGTTCCGTCTCCATCTTCTCTTCCTCGCCGCCTATGTACGGTACAACGTTACCGACAGCATCCAGGGAAGGCACTCCGGGATATCCTGCCCCTGATAACGCCTGATATGTTGAAATGAACACGGAATCCAATCCGAACGCATCGTCAAGCGCTTTCAGCGGCGGTGCTACGCCTGTTGATGAACAGTTGGCATTGGTTATGATATAACCGCCGTTCTTGTAGGTCTTCTGATCCTCGACCGAGAACAGATGTTCAGGATTCACTTCGGGAATGAGGATCGGGACATTCTCGTCCATCCTGTGTGCGCCCGCGTTCGTGAACACTGCCACGCCTGCTTCTGCGAGATCGCTTTCTGTCTTGCCCGCGAGGTCTGATGGGATCCCGGAGAATGCAAGCCTTGCGTTCTTCGATATCGTTTTGAGGTCCATGGTCTTGATCTTCATATCCAACGTTTCGTCGCTGTAAACGAAATCACGTACCTTCAGAACGTCCCTTAACGTCTTTCCCTCCGATCTCTCCGATGCATAGAGTCCTTCTATCTCGAAGTACGGGTGATCCTCGAGCATCTGCACGAAACGCTGCCCTATCATTCCCGTCGCACCGAGTACCGCTGCACGAATCTTGGTCATCTGCTATTCTCCTTGTTTAGAATAACGGCTGTTAGACGATTCCTGAATAAAAGTTATAGTGTCGTTTATATTCGTTTAAGAATTTTTTGGGTGTAAAAAATTCATTCGAAGAAGTGTCTCTGCCTTTCCCTTGAGATGTTCAGGATCAGCACTGCGATCTTCTCCGCTTCGTCTTCCGACAATGCGACCTCTTCGCAGAGTTTCTTGTATCTCTCGATTATCTCTTTTTCGACTTTGACATCCCAGAACTCCTGTGATGATGATTTCTTTGCTAATGCGAGCTCATCGGCTATCTCCATCCTGGTCGCAATGAGTTCGATGATCTCCTGGTCAATGGACCTGATCATATCTCTGAGTTCCTTGGTATCTGTCATATTAACACCAGTAGGTCTTCATATGGTTTCGTGTATTAATACGTTCCATGGGCGTGCCCGCGTGCCCTTGGGCGCTTCCACGTTCATTTGTTTTATATACATGACAAAGCATAGACTGTTTATGTTCGACGATAAAGGTGAACTGTCTGTACCTGTGGTCGGCTTTCTGCTGATCGGGTTTATCGCACTCTTTTCAGGGTTCGCAATATTGAATGCAAGATGGGATTTCTTTGACACCACTGCTGCGAGTGTTTCAGCGGTGTTCATTACGACCGGTCTGATACTGTTGATCACATCCTACTTCTCTTTTAAGAGAGCCTTCATCATTGAAGGTGTAGTGTTCGGAATGTTCGGTCTGTACTCCGCGGTCGCGGGCTACGGCGGCAACATGACCACTATACTCGGCATAGAATCTGTAGGATTCCTGTCAATAATCTTGTGTGTCTTCGCTTTGGTCCTCATGTTCATGGCATGGAGGATCGGAGACAGGCTCATAGACCTCCTGGCGAAGCTCATACTGGTTGCATTCGCACCGCTCGGATTCGTAGAGTTGGATCTCGCTATCATTGTATCTGCGATAGGATTCTTCCTCATTGCCTTGGTCTCTTTGTACTACGCCATCAATGACTGGATGCTTGTCCAGGACATCGCGGAGGACTACGCAGACTTCGTGTATGGAGAGGACGAATGCGGATGCGGCTGTGAAGAACACACAGAGACTGCAGAATAAACTTTCAAGGGGCACTGCCCCTTTCTTCTTTTTTTCGATACCTTTTATTTACGAGAACGTCAATTGTGATACATGGACCGTATTCTTTCGAAATTCTCGGGATTTCCATCTCAGGAAAATGTGGCGATGATCATGCTTCGTTACGGTGTCCGCGTAGACGGCGGTAAAGCATACTGCGGTGACATTGAACTGTCTGATTCTGCGATCGGACGTGCTGCGAAGGTCGACAGAAGGGTCGTAAGGTCCACTATCGACAAGATCTGCAGCACACCGGCGTTATACGCCATATTCTCTAAATTACGGTCAATATCCTTATTCTCGGATGCTGCACCGGAAATGGGATGCACCACGATCGAGATAGTTCCTGTGGATGCTACGATCCCCGGAATACTTGCAGACGTTACAGAGGTCATATTCCGTGCAGGCATATCTGTGAGACAGGCAGTGGTCGATGATCCCGGGATAAGGAAAGAAGCCCACCTTATCGTTGTACTGAACGGTCAGCTGCCGCCTGAATACATCCCGATGTTACGTGCGGCGAGAGGCGTAAGTCAGATCATCATCCGCTGATGTGGAATTCTCTCATACTGTTGACGTTGAATTCTTTGCCCTTTGCGCTCTTTATCGCACCCACGGTCGCGTTTGCGCCGTTGGCTGTCGTTACGAATGGGATCTCCAATTCTACCGCAAGTCTCCTCATTATGTAGCCGTCGCGTCTTGCCCCGGAACTCATGGACGGTGTGTTGATGATCAGATTTATCTTGCCTTCTCTCATCAGCCCTATTGCATTCGGTGTCTGCTTATCGCTGACCTTGAACACTGTCGTCACGGGAATACCGTGTTCGCGCAGGTACGTTGAAGTTCCCTTCGTCGCATAGATCGTGAATCCCATTTCGATCAGGTCCTTGGCCGAACCGAGAATGCATTCTTTGTCCCTGTCGTTCACTGTGAAGTATACCCCGCCCTCGGACGGCAGTTTATTTCCTGCAGCGACCAACGCTTTGTAGCACGCAATATGGAAATCATCATCGATACCCATCACTTCTCCGGTGCTCTTCATCTCCGGCGTCAGAATGGAATCCACACCTGGAAGTTTAAGGAATGGGAACACTGATGCCTTGATGGCAAAGTGATCGATCCCTTTGTATCCTGTGTATCCCTGTTCTTTCAGTGAGGTACCGAGCATGATCTTCGTACCGATCTTAGCCAGCGGGACGCCCGTTGCCTTGGAAATGAACGGCACGGTTCGTGAAGAACGGGGATTCGCTTCGATCATCCATATCTCATTGTCCTTGACAGCAAGCTGGAGGTTCATCATACCTTTTATCTCAAGTGCCAGTGCAACTTTTTTAGAGATCTCGATTATCTCGTTCACGATCTTCTCTGACAGTGTGAACGGCGGCAATACCATTGTCGCGTCGCCTGAGTGGACTCCGGCGTATTCGATGTGCTCCATTATTCCGCCGATGAATACATCCTTCCCGTCAGCCACGAGATCCACATCGATCTCGATCGCTTCTGTGAGGTACTTATCCACAAGTATAGGGTGGTTCCTCGATACCTTGACCGCTGTTTCGACATATGTCTTCAGCTCATCTTCTGAATATACGATCTCCATTGCACGCCCTCCGAGAACGTACGACGGCCTTACAAGCACAGGATAACCGATACGGTCTGCGATGCTCTTCACGTCATCGAATGAATACCCCGTACCGGATTCGGGCTGTCTGATCCTCAGGTCATCCATGAGCTTTGAGAAACGCTTACGGTCTTCCGCAACATCCATCATATCAGGCGCGGTCCCGAGTACCTTGGTCTTTTTGCCTTTCAATGCCTTTTCAAGATCCACTGCGAGATTGACACTGGTCTGTCCGCCGTATTGAACGATGACGCCGTCCGCATCTTCTTTCTCGATCACATTAAGGACATCTTCCAGCGCCAGGGGTTCGAAGTATAAACGGTCAGAGACATCATAGTCCGTAGACACCGTTTCGGGATTGTTGTTTATTATGACGGCATCAACGCCTTCCTCCTGAAGGGCCATGACACCATGGACACAGCAGTAATCAAATTCGATACCCTGTCCTATCCTTATCGGTCCGCCGCCTACTATGACAACGGTCTTCTTGCTCATATCCCTGGATGATTCACATGAGGTCCCGTATGTTGAATAGAAATACGGCGTGGCTGCGGCGAACTCTGCTGCGCACGTGTCTACCATCTTGTATGTCGGGACAAGGTTGGCGGAGAGACGCATTTTCTTAACGTCCTCCTCTTTCCTGCCCGAGAACAATGCTATTGTCTCATCAAGGAAACCCATCTTCTTCGCTGCTTCCAATGTATCCGCGTCAAGACCGTTCTTTATGCGGTTCTCCATTTCAATGATGTTCTTTATCTTGCGAACGAAGAACTCGTCCCATTGTGTGATCTTCACGATCTTCGAAACCGTCATTCCTCTGCGGAGTGCTTCGGCCATGACAAAGATGCGCCTGTCGGTGGCGTGTTCCAGTTCATCGAGTATCTCTTTATCGTCCGCCTTCTGCTCTTCCAGGTGCGTGACGCCTATCTCAAGTGAACGGATACCTTTCATCAGCGCTTCTTCAAAGGTCCTTCCGATGCTCATGATCTCACCAGTGCTCTTCATCTGCGTTCCCAGGTGTCTGTCCACCGTTCTGAACTTATCAAAAGGCCATCTGGGGATCTTGATCACAACGTAATCGATCGACGGTTCGAACGCTGCGAACGTATTACCGGTGATCTTGTTCGGTATCTCATCCAGGTCGTAACCGACAGCGATCTTCGCAGATACTCTTGCGATCGGGTATCCTGTGGCTTTGGATGCTAACGCTGATGACCTTGAAACACGGGGATTCACTTCTATCAGTCTGTAATCTCCGTTCGCAGGGTTGAATGCGAACTGTACGTTACAACCGCCTTCGATGCTCAATGCCCTGATGACCTTCAGCGAAGCGGTCCTGAGACGTTGGTGATCCTTATCCGATAATGTGAGACAGGGTGCGCAGACAATGCTTTCTCCTGTGTGTATTCCCATGGGGTCGAGGTTTTCCATATTGCATATGATGATGCAATTATCACTGCCGTCCCTCATCACCTCATACTCGTATTCTTTCCATCCGAGTACGCTTTCCTCTATCAGTACCTGATGGATACGTGAGTATGCAAGACCTCTGGCACATATCTCTTCCAGCTCTGGCTCATTGTATGCGATACCTCCTCCGGTACCTCCCAATGTGTATGCAGGGCGGATGAGCACAGGGTAACGGCCGATCATTTTTACGGCCTCCTTTGCTTCTTTGATGCTTGTGACCGTCCTGCTTAACGGAACAGGTTCGCCGATGTTCATCATGGTCTCTTTGAACATCTCACGGTCTTCGGACATTGCAATGGCCGAAGGCTGAGTTCCGAGTAACGTTACGCCTAATCTTTTGAGATCGCCGTTATCAGCGAGTTCGGAGCAGATGTTCAGCGCGGTCTGACCGCCCATTCCTGCCAATATGCCGTCCACTCCTTCCTTTTCAATTATCTTGGCGACTATGGATGCCTGCAGAGGCTCAATGTAGACGCTGTCCGCCATATCGAGGTCTGTTTGAATGGTTGCCGGATTCGAGTTGACGAGAACGGTCTTGTAACCTTCTTCACGTATCGATTGACAAGCTTGAGAACCTGAGAAATCGAATTCTGCGGCCTGGCCTATAACGATCGGCCCTGAACCGATGACCATGAGTTTCTTGTATGGGTTCTTCATCTTATCGCCTCCAAGATCTTCTTGAACCTATCGAACACGAATACCGTATCTTCAGGTCCCGGAGCCGCTTCAGGGTGGTATTGGACAGTGAATATCGGAAGGTCTTTGTGCTGCGTTCCTTCCACTGTTCGGTCATTAACGTTGAACTGGTTCGCTGTCAGCCCGGTACCTTCCAGACTGTTCTCGTCCACTGCGAACTCATGGTTCTGTGATGTTACGTAAATACGTCCGTCATACTTCACGGGCTGGTTGCAGCCGTGGTGTCCGAACTTCATCTTGTATGTGGAACCGCCCAGGCCCATGGCGACCATCTGGTTTCCGAAACATATTCCTGTTATCGGCAATTGCGATGAGAGATCGCCGACCGTTCGTATCACGGTCTTCCTGATCTCAGGATGCGACGGATCTCCGGGACCGTTCGATATGAGCACTCCTTTCACACCGCTGTCGATTATCTTCTGCGCCACGGTATCGTAGGGGAACACAATGACGTTGAATCTTTTTGATAACTCGTCGAGTATGCTTGATTTTGAACCGCAGTCGATCATTCCCACTGTGATGTCCTTTCCGTTTGATATCTTTGTGATCCTCTTCGGCGATACTTCCGCGACAAGATTGCTCTCTGACGGTGCTTTCGATCTCTTCAGCATCTTGATTGTTCCCTCGATCTCATCCTTGCTGTAGACTATCGCGCCTTTAAGAGTCCCTTTCTGCCTTATCCTGATGACAAGGTCTCTCGTGTCAATGCCGGATATCCCAGGGACCTTGTTCTCTTTCAGGAATTTGTCCAGTGTCTTGCCGCCGTACATTTTGGACGGTTCTTCACAGTATTCGCGAACGACCAATGCACGCACATGCACTCCCTTGGACTGACTGAAATCATTCCTTATTCCGTAATTCCCCACTATCGGGTATGTCATAACGAGTATCTGACCCCTGAATGAAGGGTCGGTCAGGCTTTCCTGATAACCATCCATTCCAGTCGAGAAGACAACTTCTCCAAAAGCATTGTCAGTATACCCGAATGATTCGCCCGGCATAACAGATTCGTCTTCAAGGACGAGGAAACATCGTACCATCGGGAATATATCACAGCTGAGAACGGTATATAATAACTGCT
>JGI994J12354_10002057_pt1 | contig 20058 bp, 19 predicted proteins | sample IntmicLarv3ML3BL_FD_12354 | JGI IMG/M metagenome (IMG submission 12354)
CACCTTTTGCAAAGGTGAATGCCGGGCGATCCGCTTCGGGCATCCGGCAGCTGGCTTTTCGGCTTCGCCTCAAAGCCGATCTGCCTCCTGAGCCGCATAAGGGCGACAAAGCATATCTTTATTTCTCCACCCACATGCCGGAACAGACGGAAATCACCCCGGCCAGAAGTGCGCGTGATTCACTTCTCCACTCCCATGGCATACCATACAACCGATTCGGCAACGTAATAATCCTTGACGTTTCCGGGCAATGAAGGGCTTTGTCAGATGACGGAGGCAGGAAATGGGGGTGTTTTACGCTAAAGAATACAGAAGAAAAACCCCCTGCCCTTTGGAAAAGCCCAAAACAAAACTTTAAGGAACAAGCGTCACTGGCGGTCAGGGCGTGCCGGAGCACGACCGCCAGGAGACCGCATCTTTAATGCACAACCTAAAGCAGGGGTTGTTTGGGGGGTTGGAAAGGGGCCTCAGAAGGGGCGGCACGCCCCTAACAGGCCCCTTTCCCCCGCCCGGAGGGCAACCAACTACGCGAAGTGAACAACCTGGATCAGTATGCACAACCTCCACCAAACAAAAAATCTTCTCTCTCCCTGCCTTCACCAACCAACCAACCAACCAACCAACCCCCTTTCCCCCTCCCCCCTGCAGACGATACTCATCCTAAAAATACACAGGGGGCCAATGGCCCCCCTTCTTGCAAGTGAAACTAGAATTCATACAGAAGATGAATCTGCGCCTTCCATGCATCGTCCGTCTTGCTTTCGTTATGCAGAGTGTCAGGGTCGTTCCAGACACTGTTACGGTCAAGGTGAATGTAGGCAAGTTCGAGCACGGCGGTCAGGTTTTCATAAATCTGGTAGCTATGGTCAAAGTTGACTTCAAAGGCGCTGTCGCCATCGGTCATGTACAGGCCCGTGTCGCCAAAAGGCACATCGGCCCCGTATTTGCGAATAACGTCCTTCTCGTTTGTGCCTTCATAGTAGGCGAAACGCAGGGTGTGGGAAAGGTCTTCAACAAAGCTGAAATCGGCAAGCTGAATGCCGATGCCCCAGGTGCCGGAGCCGGAATAGCCCACAGCCGCGCCGTCAGTACCCATGCCAAAGCCGCCGTCCCAACCAAAGGAGGTGGGGCCAAAACCGGTTTCGGTAAAGCCTGCGGGCATACGGCCAAAGCGACCGGCATTGATACCTTCGGTGCTGTCGCCGGTGCTCCACCAGCCGAAAATGCCCAGGGTGCCGAAGTCAAAGGCGTAGTCAATGCGGGCGTCAACAAACCAGCCGCGTGTACCCCATTCATCGGTGCCAAAAAGGCCGAACTGGTCGCCATAGCCGTTCAGGGCCACCTTGTGCGCAGAGCCGTACATCACGTCAAAGGCAAAGGTCAGGGGGTCGAAGAGGTCCACTGATGTACCGATACCGGCCCACCAGACAGAACCGCCATCATTCTGATCCACCAAATCAAGGTCGTCATACACAAAGAGGGCCTGATAGAAGCCCGAGGCGGAGCCCGTGTCGGAATAGACAAACCAGGGGGTTATTTCCGCGCCGTCAAGGGTTATGGGCAGAATGAGGCCGAACATGTCCATTTCATCGTCAAGGTGACGGTCAACATCATTCAGGTTCTGGTTGAAGGGTCTGACCCAGAAGGCGGTCAGGGCAAAGGTGTCGTTAAAGGCATAGCTGACCGTGATGGCCGCCACATCGTCGTCAAAGATGGGGTTGGCAAAGTCGGTGGCCGAGGGCAGGGCAAGGCCCTGGATACCCATGCGCACAGAGACCTCGCTGTCGGGAATCATCCAGTCAAGGTAGGCGCGTTTGGTTTCAATGTTCACGCCGTCAGCGGCAAGGTCGGCACCGGACCCAGGGCCGGTTTTGCCATTGCCGTTGGTATTTCCCCAATCCAGGTCGCCAATTTCAAACATCAAAACGCCCTGAAGGTTTTCCGAGGCAATGAAGTTGATTTGGGTGCGTATGCGCTGGCGGGCAACAAAGTTGTCGTCATTGCGGTTGCCGCGCTCACCGGCCCGGCGGCTGTTTTCAAAAGAGCTTTCAACCCAGCCGAAGGTAAAATCCCATTCCCCTTTCACCTTGACGTCAACACCGCTCTGGGCATTGGCAACGCCCAGGCTGCCAAGGGTAAAGGCGGCGGCAAGGACGAGAGTCATAATACGTTTCATGCTGTCCTCCTGAAGATGCATGAATTGGAACAATGCGGGAAACCCGCTGCATTGGACAAGGGGCAACGACAAACCGAATACCCCTAGGGGGTATTTCTATTGACTATGAAAATGAATGTCAATGCCAAAATAAAAAGATTTGCCCGCTGGCAAATCTTTTTATTGCAGGAGAACAGCTTTTTCGTCAAAAAAATTTTACGGATTCCAGTCCCAGCCGCTTTTCTTGTCTGAGTTTCATGCAGCAAGTCTATCCCCCATAGGGCACGACGGGCAAAAAGCGGGTAAACAGACACGCCCGTAGGCGCCCCCGGCCCTACTCTTCCTCGGGCTTCACATTTTTACCGCAATGCTTGCACAGCCTGGCCCTTGCAAGAATGGTTTCCGCGCAATAGGGGCATTCGCGCGTTTTTTTTCCGGTAAGGGTCGTCCAGGTTGCGTCAACAATGTTTTCACGGGGCGCATCGTCCCAGCCGGGCCGTGTCGGGGGCAGACCGGGCAGGCACAGAAGAATGAGAATGGCAGGGGGCAGCACCAGGGTGCAAAGTGCCCACAACCACTGGTTGCGTCTTTTGCTTCCGGCCAGAATATAGGCGCATACGGGCAGAATTATCCAGAACAGGAGCCATCCGGTCATGGTCGAGTCTCCTTTGTTTTTTCGCTCTATACCTTCCCCGGCAGGGGTGCGTCAAATCGGTTTTTCAGTCGGAGGCGGGCCGAATCAACTCTTCGGCCCTCCCTCGCCGGGCAAGGCACGCCTGACGCAGAATCACGGCAAAAGAACCCAACACCTTAACGCCTTCCTATATTGCCAAGATGAACACGGGCAAGGCGGGCACGGGCGATTGTTTCAAACCGCTCAAGCACGGCCATGGAGGTTTGGGGGGCTGTATATTGGTAGCGGGGAAAATAGCGGGAAATATGGAAGGGCATGTTCCGGTCAAGGGAGGCGGCCCATTCTGTCATGGCCGCGAATTCCTCCTCGCTGTCGCTGATGCCGGGAACCACAAGGCAGGTTATTTCCACATGCACCCCGGCCTCTTTCATGCCCCTGACCGAGCGTTTCATCACCTCAAGGGAACCGCCGAGCTTTGTGTAATTCTTTTCGGAAAAGGTCTTGCAGTCTATGTTCACGGCCTCCACACAGGCGCACAGGCGGCGCAGCAACTCAGGGGAGAACATGCCGTTGGTGACCATTACCGTGGCAATTTCGGCATCTCTCAGGGCCGGGGCGCTGGCAAGAATATATTCCGCCTGCAGGGCGGGTTCGTTGTAGGTGAAGGCCACGGAAGAGAGCCTGTGCTTTTTTGCGGCCAGAACAAGGTCGGGCACAGGCAGGAAGGCCGGTTCGGGCCATCGGGCCGGGTGGGCAATGGAGGAATTCTGGCAGAAGGGGCAGTGCATGGTGCAACCCACACTGCCGAGGGAAAGGATATCTGTGCCGGGCCGCCAGTGGTACAGCGGCTTTTTTTCAATGGGGTCAATGGCAATGGAAACAAAGCGGCCCAGGAAGGGAGAATGCAGCCGCCCTTCCCGGTTCAGGCGGGCACCGCAAAACCCGCGCTGACCAGGGGCAAGCACACAGGCGCGGAAACACAGGCCGCACTGCACCCTGTTTTCCGCCCTGCCCGAATCGCCCGAATCAGCCGCTTCCGCCCCAGGGGGTACCGCCTTGTGCGGCCCGGTTCCTTCGGCTGCCACGCCCGGCTCGCCCTGGGTTACCGGCCCTGCTCCCACGGGGTGCCAGAACCCCGGCAGGCACGAGGCGTCATCCATTGTTTCCGCCGCTCTCTTCAAAGTATCTGTCCACGGTGAAACGGGCTATTTCCGCGCCCTCAAGGGTGGTGATGCCGCCCTTGCCCGCGGCAATGGAAAGCTGGCGCTCCACCGTGTCCACCCCTTCAAGGTCGGGCAGCAGCAGACCCCGGCGACCGTTGCGGCTGACAATGACCCCGTATTTTTTCGGGTCAAGTTCGTCAAGGGAGCGTATGGGGCGCGGGGTGCCGAGCACGTCAACGGAAATGACGGCGGTGGGCAGTTCCTGAGGCTTCATGGGCGGAAAGCGCGGGTCGCGGGTGGAGGCGGAAATGGCGTTGCCGATGATTTCCCTGGCAAGGTCGGGCCGGGTGGGCAGAATGGTGCCAATGCACCCCCGCAGTGCGCCATTGGCTGTTTTGATGGAAACAAAACAGGCATAGGGCCGGGCCAGAGCCGTGGTTTCCACAGGGGCGGCCCCGGCGCACAGGGGGTTTTCATGGGGCATGACCGTTCCATCAGCCAGAAAGGCGGCAATGGCGGCCCTTGCCAGACGGGGAAAGAGGGTGGACGAGGCCGGGGGCACGGATTCCGCAGGGGGAGTTGATGGTTCGGCGGTCTGACTCATGGTCGCTCCTTTCTCCGAAGAGGGGCGCAAGGGGGCGCGGCTACATTTCGACAAGGGCCGTACAGTACCCGACCCCGAAGGGGCCTTCATAGGAAAACACCCGCAGGGGCTTTCCGGCAAGGCCAAGCAGGGCGCAGGCGGAACGCAGGCCGCATTCCCCAGCGCTTTTCACCACATTGGGGGCGAGGGCGAGCAGTTCTTCGGCACGGCCCGAAGCAAGGGCATCGACCACAGCCTTGTCAAATATCGCCCCGGCAGGGTCGTAGCCCGAGGGGGCCGAAGGGGTCAGGCGGTGAGACAGGTCGCCGCTGGCAAGCAGGCCCCAGGTTCGGGTATCGGAAAAATCGGCCAGGGCCTCGCCAAAGGCAAAGGACTGGCGGGGCGTAAGCCCGATAGGCGAAGCAATGACAACAGGCGGCAGCCCCTGCCAGCATTCGGCCAGAAAGTGCAGGGGCACAAGGCTGCCGTGGTCGGCGGTAATATTGGGCGATTCACAAAAGGCGCGCATCACGCCCTTTGCCGCCAGATGGCCCGAAAGATGCTCAAGGGCCGGTACGGGCGTGGAAAGGGAAAAGGCCAGATCGGGCGCGCCAAAGCGGGAGAGGCTGCCCGAAAGCTCCGGCGAGGAATTGAAAAGCAGGGTGCCGGGGTTGTAGGGCATGTGCGGGGAAAGAAGAAGTAGGATTTCGGGCTTTTTCCGGGCAAGGCTTTCGCAAAGCTGCCTCATGCCTTCAAGGGTTTTGGCGGCTTCCTTCTCCCTTCCCTTGCCAACCCTGGGAACCAGAACAGGCGGGTGTGGCGCAAACGCGCCCCAAATCCAGCTCATATGCCCTCCTCTAAGACAAGGTTAGTCCGTTGTAATTATCTTGTCCAGAAAGTCTCTGGCCCTGTCCGATTTCGGGTTTTCAAAAAACTGCTCTTTCAGGGTATCTTCCACAATGTACCCCTCATCCATGAATAGTACGCGGTGCGCCACCTTACGGGCAAAGCCCATTTCGTGGGTCACCACCATCATGGTCATGCCATCGTAGGCCAATTCCACCATAACATCCAGAACTTCGTTGATCATTTCCGGGTCAAGGGCCGAGGTGGGTTCGTCAAAGAGCATGGCTACCGGGTCCATGCACAGGGCGCGGGCAATGGCCACGCGCTGCTGCTGCCCGCCGGAAAGCTGGTTCGGGTACTTGTCGGAATGCCCGGCAAGGCCCACCCTGTCCAGAAGGGACACGGCCTTGTCCATGGCGTCTTTCTGCTTGCGCTTCAGCACCTTGAGCTGGGTGAGCATGAGGTTTTGCATGATGGTGAGGTGCGGAAACAGCTCGAAAGACTGAAAAACCATGCCCACCTGCGAGCGCAGGGTAGCCAGGTTGGTCTTGCGGTTGGTCACCGAAACCCCGTTCACGATTATTTCGCCATCCTGCACCTTTTCAAGCCCGTTCACGGTTTTGATGAGGGTAGATTTGCCGGAACCGGAAGGGCCGCACACCACAACCACCTCGCCCTTGTCAATGGAGGTCGAGCAGTTGGTCAGCACGCGAAAATCGCCGTACCATTTTGAGACATTGCGAATAGTGATCATGTGGATATTCTCTTTTTGAAGTAGCCCACAAAAAAGGAGGCTATGGAGCAGAAAACGAAATACACGAACCCGGCAAACAGAATCATTTCCATTTCCGCGCCGTAGGTTTCACCAATGGTGGTGGCCGTGCGGAAAAAGTCGCCAAGGCCAAGAATGTATACCAGGGCCGAGTCCTGAAAAAGAATGACCCCCTGGGTAAGCAGCAGGGGCGTCATTACCCGGAAGGCCTGGGGCAGAATGATCAGCCGCAGGGCCATGCCCTTTGTCATGCCAAGGGCAAGGGCCGCGTTCATCTGCCCGCGCGAAACGCTGTTTATGCCCGCCCGGATGATTTCGGAATAATAGGCCGCCTCAAACAGGGAAAAGGCCACCATGGCGGCAGCAAGGCTCACGTCCGTACCCCTTGGCAAATCAAGCGCCCAGATAAGAAACTGGGGAATGATCAGGTAGAACCACAAAAGCACCATGACAAGGGGAATGGAACGGAAGGTGTTGACATACACATGGGCGCACACGCGCACAACAGTAAATTTTGACAGACGCGCCACAGCCAGAAGGGTGCCGATGACAATACCGAAAACCACGGCGCAGGAAGTGATTTCAAAGGTAACAAGAAAGCCTTCGGCAAGCCAGGGGAGGTTTTCCAGAACAACGCTGAAGTCAAGCCTATGCATTCTTGCCTCCCAGCCCGTAGCCCGGAATCCGCACCTTCCGCTCAACCCCCCGCATCATCTTCATGACCGCGTAGTTCAGGGCAACATAGGTAAGGGTAACCGCGATAAACGATTCGTAGGAATGCTCGGTAAAAAGGCGCAGACGGTTGGCCTGTGCCGAAAGTTCCAGAAGCCCTATGGTGGAGGCCACAGCGGAGTTTTTCACCATGTTCAGCATTTCCGAGGTAAGGGGCGGAATAATGATGCGAAAGGCATTGGGAAGAAGCACATGGCGGTAGGTTTGCGGCAGGGTGAGGCCAAGGGCGAGCCCGGCTGACCGCTGCCCCCGCGAAAGGGCCATAATGCCCGAGCGCACCTGCTCGCACACGCGTGCTCCGGTAAAAAANCCCAGGCANCACACCGAAAGGACAAAAAACTGGACATCCGGCATGATTTCTAGCTTGAACCATTTTGCCACCGGGGCGGGCAGAAGTTCCGGAACAATGAGGTACCAGATAAAAAACTGCACTATAAGCGGAATATTACGGAATATAAGAACATAGAAACCGCCGAAGGTGGAAAGCCAGCGGCTTGGCACTGTGCGCAGCACCCCGAAAAGCCCCCCCAGAACAGAGGCCAGCCCCCACGAACACACGGAAAGGGCAATGGTTATTCCGGCGCCCCGTATCAGCCACCAGATGTAGGCTTCATTTCCAAAGGGGGCCTGTGTGAAAAAAATACCCCAGTTCCAATCAACTTGCATAATAACCCGTTCACAGTGTCGCAGCAGGACTACGGTAAAAACTATTGCGGCATAAAAGGCATGTACCTGAGGGATACATTTTTTCAACCGGATCAAAATCGCCGTTCAAAGTGAAATGCGAAGGGGCAGCTCCCCGGCCATAGGACAGAGTGCTGCCTCTTTCACAAACAAGCAGAATCAACGCCAAAAATACTTTACCCTGATTTGCCCGGACGCGACGTTATTGGAACGCCTTGTCATTGGGGGCAGCGTAAAGGGCCTTCATTTCATCCGAAAGCGAGAAGTTCATGTTCATGCCACGGGGGGGAATGGGGTTCAGGAACCACTTGTCATAGGAGGCCTTGGCCGCGCCGCTGAGCTGGGCTTCGGCAATGGTGGCGTCCACAAGGGCCTTGAACTGGGCATCGTCCTTCCTCATCATGCAGCCATAGGCTTCATAGGACTGGGGGGTGCCGATGATGACCCAGGCTTCCGGGTCCTTTGCCTTGGCGCGTTCACCGGCAAGCAGAACATCGTCGATCATGAAGGCAACGGCGCGACCGGATTCAACCGTGCGGAAGGAATCGCCATGGTCTTTGGTGGAAATGATGCGCACCTCGAGCTTCTGGGAATCATTCAGAATGTTTATCAGCTTTTCGGAGGTGGTGCCGGAGGTCACGGCCACGCTCTTGCCCTTCAGGTCGGCAAAGTCCTTGATGCCGGAATCTTTGGCAACAAGAAGGCGGGTGCCGACAATGAAGAAGGTGTTGGAAAAGGACACCTGCTTCTGGCGTTCGGTGTTGTTGGTGGTAGAGCCGCATTCAAAATCGTAGGTTTCGTTCTGCAGAAGGGGAATGCGGTTCTGCGAGGTAACAGGCACATACTTGATCGTAAGGTCGGTCTTGTTCAGCTTTTTCTTGATGGCTTCAACGATCAGTTCGGAATAGTCCTGGCCGTGGCCTATCGCTGTTTTTCCCTGGGCATAGTAGGAGAAGGGGATGGAGGATTCGCGGTGGCCCATGATGATGACACCGGATTCGGCTATCTTTTTCAGGGTACCGGTCAGTTCTTCCGCAAGGGCCGAAGAACCGATTCCCATGATCAGCAGTATGGAAACAGCAAGGGTTACAAATTTTCTGTGCATTGATTCCTCCAAAAAAGTTACAACTTGTGCGTTTACAGAAACAAAAATTGACACTGACTCTTGTGCGCCCATGTCCGGAGCCGATCAACTGTAAAACGTTGTCTCTGCTCTGCAAGGATTTACCAGTCCATCCTTGCCACGAAATGCTTGCAGGCGAGTCGGGAACACAGGCTCTGTGCCCGGCTCGCCGTTGAGCGAGCATTTCAATGTGAAAAAGCTCCAGGCGGGCGCAGTCAGGAAGCCTGAACTGCCTCTTGTGCGCGTGGGCGTTGTCGATGAAAAAGTGACAACCTGAACGGCTCTCCCCCGCATAGTGCCCTCCGTGGGCCATGCGGGCTAGAGCAGATTAACTTTGAAACGCTGCACTCGGAGTTGGCGGAGAAAATGCATTTCGCCTACTCCTCGTTTGCGCGGACGAGGCTCACGCCATCGTCCGTTTGAGCATTTTCAAAGTGAAAAAGCTCTAAAAGCACTGGCCGGAAAGACTGACAAAGGAGCATTCATTCTGCGCCCGTCTTTCCGGCCAGGGGTGTTCACATCCTCACCACCAAGATGTGAAGTGCCACCCTGACCAAAAGCAAATGCCGTACCAGAAAAAACCTTTTCCGCAATCTCGGGGGGTTCCGGAATTCCTTTTCAGGCCACCCTTTCCGGAAGCACCGCAAAGTTCCATTTATGAACTTTTTGTGCAGGGAAAAAGCACATTTTTGTACCAATAAGCGTCTTTGTCAAATCTGTCCCTCGGCATGATGCCGCCTGACACAGGTTCAGCGATACACTCTATACACTGATTTGCCCCAACAGCGCAAGTGCCGCCCTCCCGCTGCCGTACCCGCAGAAATATTCATTAACTGCGGGCAGATCTGAAAAACCGCTTCCCTGTCAAAGAGCCCTTGCATCAATAAAAAAACATGGGCATTTCTTCAACAACCCCGCTGACGCGCACCGCCTGGACAGCCGATTCCACCATTCGCTGCAGAAAGGTCTGCTTTTTTTTCGGCCCTTCCATAAGCTGGTAACTTCCGGGGGCAAGTTCGACAAGAGAGGCAAGATGGCGCAGGGCCGTGTTCCTGTCGCCAAGCTCGTCCACCAGCCCGGCGGCAAGAGCCTGCCGCCCGGTCATGGCGCGGCCGTCGGCCACGGCGCGGACATTCTCGAGCTTCATCTTGCGGTGTTTTGCCACATTCTCTATAAAATCTGTATACATATCTGTAATTATTCCCTGGAAATAGGCCCTTTCCCCGGCTGTCATCGCCCTGGCCGGGTTTCCGGCGTCCTTCAGGTCGCCAGAGGCGAGGGTTGTGGTGCTTATGCCAAGTTTTCCAAGCAGTTCCTGCACATTGGGCACCTCCATTTTCACCCCGATGCTGGCCGTGAGGGTCGAGGGCGCGGCAAAGATGCGCGTGGCCGGCAGGGCCACATAATACCCGCCCGAAGCCGCCACAGTGCTCATGGAAGCCACCACCGGCTTCATCTTTGCCAGCCGCTCAAGGGCCATGAAAATCTCCTGGGAGGGGGCCACTGCCCCGCCGGGCGAGTTGATTCTGATCAGCACGCCCCGCACCTCGGCTTCATCGCCAATGGTGGCAATGAACTCTGTCAGGTCGCGGCTGTCCAGTATCATGCCCTCAATATTGACTATGGCTATTCTGGGGCCGGAAAGGGGGCCTTCAACTGTGGCACGGTAGGCCGAACTGCCAAGGAAAAACAGCAGCAGCAGGATGCCCCCCCAAAAAAGAATGGGGTGGCGCTTGCGCCACGGCTTGCCCTTCATGGCGAGAACATAATACGGGCAGGGAACAGGTTCCCCGGCGGTATTCGCCCCTTGCGCGCCGCCCTTCCAGCCAAAGTCCGACTGGTCGGCCTGGGCTTCCTGACCGTTCTGATTCCCCTGGCCGGTCAGACGGCCCTTCCACGGGTTGCGGGAAGCCTGCTGCCCCTGGGCGCAGGCAGAAGCCGCCCCGGAAGGGTTCCGGCCTGCGGGCATTCCGCGCAGGCTGGCCCAACTGCCGGGGCGTGGAGCCTCAGGGCCAGCTCCGCTGGTTTCCGGGCTCTCAGGTTCAGGGGTGGAAAAAATGGCCCCAACACCCTCTTCCCATTCCCTGTCGCCGCCTTCCCCCTGCCCTGCCACGGGCAAAGTCTTTTCCCCGGCATGGCTGCCCGGCGCTTCATGGTCAATGGCCGCAGCCCCGGTGGAGGCCGGGGCAGGCCGTGAATCTGTATGATCTTCCGTCATTGTCTTGCCTGTGCTGTTTCACGCCCCCCAGGAGCACCCGTCATTAGAGCATTTTCACTTTGAAAATGCTCTGACGGACGATGGCGCGAGCCTCGTCCGCGCAAACGAGGAGTGGGCGAAATTCACGCCGCCAACTCCGAGTGGAGCGTTTCAAAGTTACATTGCCTTAGGCGCGGGCCTCCGGGGCTGCGTCGCGTTACCTGCCTGCCTGAAACCGCTGTTCCAGAACCTCGACCGCTGGCAGAGTCCTGCCTTCCAGAAATTCCAGAAAGGCCCCGCCCGCGGTTGAAAGGTAGGAAATACCCTGCCGCACGCCGTATTTGTCCACAGCGGCAAGGGTGTCGCCGCCGCCGGCAATGGAAAAGGCCTGACTCTCGGCAATGGCCCTGCCCACAGCCTCGGTGCCCTTGCCAAACTGATCCATTTCAAAGGCGCCCACGGGCCCGTTCCACACCACCGTGCGGGCCTTCATGATGAGTTCCGCATACATTTTGGCGGTTTCCGGGCCAATGTCCAGAATCATGTCGTCAGCGGTCACAGCATTCGCCGCCTTGACCACCGCCGGGCTTTCCGCCGAAAAGGCCGTGCCCACAACCACATCCACCGGAACCGGAATATGCACGCCGCCCGCATCGCTCTGGGCCAGCAGGCGGGCCGCTTCGGCAACAAGGTCCGGCTCGTACAGCGACTTGCCCACCTCGTGCCCCCTGGCCTTCAAGAAATTGTTGGCTATGCCGCCGCCGATGATCAGGGTGTCCACCTGCTTGCACAAAGAATCAAGCACCGTGAGCTTGGTGGAGACCTTGGCCCCGCCCACTATGGCAAGGCGCGGTTTTTCGGGCGATTGCAGCGAGCGTTCCAGGGCGTCGAGCTCACCCATCAGCAGGGGGCCAGCGCAGGCAACCGGGGCGAAACGGGCCACCGCATGGGTGGAAGCCTGCGCCCGGTGGGCAGTGGCAAAGGCGTCCATAACAAAAACGTCGCACAGGGCCGCGTACTGTTTGCCAAGGGCTTCGTCATTTTTGCCCTCGCCCTTGTTGTAGCGCACGTTTTCGCACAGCACCACCTCGCCCTCGTTCACCTCAACGCCGCCAAGGTACTCATCCACAAGCCGTACGGGCGAGCCGAGCAGCTCGGAAAGACGCGCCGCTACCGGGGCAAGGGAGTCTTCCGCGCTCTTCACCCCTTCTTCCGGGCGGCCAAGGTGCGAAAGCAGCATCACCCTGGCGCCCGCTTCCTTTGCCAGCCTGATGGTGGGCAGCGAGGCCACAAGGCGGGCATCGCTTGTCACCCGGCCCTGCTTGACCGGGGCGTTCAAATCTTCACGGATAAGCACCCGCCTGCCCTTCAACGCCAGCTCTTCCATTCGCAAAATATCCATACCATCCTCCTGTATACCACGCCCGCACCGCTGTCAGGCATGAAGATCGCCTCGCCAAAAAGCGTGATGCACGAACGGCTCTCACGCGCCTTCCCGAACCGCGCGGGCAAATTCCCGCACCTCCTCCTCTGTGGTAACATAGGAGGTCATAAAACGCACCAGCGGCCAACCCGCAGGAAAACCCGGCGCATCATTGGGGTCATATACATAAAAATAAAAGGATTTCTGCAGGCGGCTGACCATTTCCCCCGGCATACGGGCGAACAGGGCGTTGCCCTCGACCCTGTGCGTAAAGCGGACATGATCCAGCCCGGCAATTTCCGAGGCCAGCAGGTCGGTCATGGCATTGGCGTGGCGGGCGTTTTCCAGCCACAACCCGCTGCCAAGGTAGGCGCAGAACTGCGCCCCCACAAAGCGCATTTTGGAAGCAAGCTGCATCAACTGTTTCTGAACATAGGGAAATTCGCGGCCCAGTTCGGGGTTCAGAAAGATCACCGCCTCGCCATACAGAAGGCCGTTTTTCGCCCCGCCAAAGGAGAGCACATCCACCCCGGCCCTGGCTGTGAAGGCCGCCAGGGGAAGGTCGGCGCGGGCACAGGCGTTTGCCAGCCGCGCCCCGTCCATGTGCAGGTACAGGCCATTTTCACGGCACCAAGAGCTCAACACTTTGATTTCTTCAACCGTATACAGGGTGGACGATTCCGTCACCTGGGCAATGGATACCACACGGGGGTAGGTGAAGTGGGTTTCTTCCCGCAGGTACATGAACTTTGCAATGTCTTCAATCCGTACCTTTCCGTCCTGCGAGGGCAGGGGAATGATCTTTGACCCGGTAACAGCCTCGGGCGCGCCGCATTCATCTGTATGGATGTGGGCCGTGGCTGCGGAGAGAACGCATTCATGGGAGCGCAACAGACATTTGAGAGCCAGCACATTGGCCGCTGTTCCCGTGTACACGAAAAAGGCACGGGCCTCTCCGCCGAAATGCTGGCGCAGATGCTCGCAGGCCTGCTCGCACCAGGTATCGTTCCCGTAGGGCGGGGCCATGCCCGTATTGGCACGCTGCATGGCTGCAAAAATTTCCGGGTGAACCCCGGCATAGTTGTCGCTGGCAAAATATTTCATACAGGGGCTCGGTCAGTTATTTCGTGGCAGGCCGCGACCTTTCAGGGCGTCGGCATACACGGCAAGGGTTTGCTGAAGAAAGGCAGGGGCATCAAGTTCGCTGATACGCTCTTCCCCGGCAAGGCGCAATGCGTTACGGAAGGGTTCGTCAAACAGGCCCCGGCGCAGCAGCCCGGCCAGGGCCGGCACATCATGCGGGGGCGTCAGCGCCCATGCGGGAAGCAGATCCGGCATGACGCCAATATCCGTGCTCACCAGTGGTACGCCGCAGCTCAATATTTCCAGCGCGGCCCGGGCAATGGCCTCGGAACCCTGCGAGGCCACCACGCCAAGATCCATGGCCGAAATGCACCCGGCCACATCGTCGCATTTCCCGGTGATAACCGCCCTCTCGCCAAGGCCGTTGGCCGAAAGCCAGCCCTGCACGTCGCTCATGCCCACCGCATGGGTGGGAAAGCCCGCCAGCAGAAGGCGTACGGGCGAATTTCCCTGCCCGGCAAGGGTTGCCACCGCCTCTATAAGTTCTTTTTGCCCCTTGACCCGGTCAAAGCGGCCAAGCAGGCCCACAACCCTTTCGTTGTCGGAAAAACCGTAGCGCGAGCGGAAAAGCCTGCGCCCCTCTTCGCTGAAACAAAATTTTTGCCTGTTCACCCCGCCCACAATCATGCGCACCCCGGGGGTATGCAGAATTTCCTGAAAGGCCTTTTTTGTGCGCGAATTTGTGGCAATGACGGCATCTGCCAGCACATTGTGCAAAAAACGGTTGCCCGCCCCCCCCTTTGGGGGCCGCTGGTCGCCCCTGGTGCGGATCAGGGCAAAACCCCTGCCAAGGGCCTTCAGGGCGGCGAAACAGGCAAAGCCCTCTCCCCGGTGGCAGTTGACTATATCGGGCTGAAATTCGCGCACCATGCGGCCCATACCCTGCCAAAGCAGGGGAAGCGCCAGGGGGTTCCGGGTGTTCAGGTCAAGGGCCAGGGGGGCAAGGCCCATGGCCTCTGCCCTGGCAAGGCATTCGGTTTCCGGCAGGGCCAGAACGCGTACCTCGTGGCCCGCGTCGGCCAGCAGGCGCGAAAGATGAAGCCCGTACCAGGCCGTGGCGTTAAACCAGCGAACATTGACAACCTGGAGTATTTTCAACGGCTACCCCCGTAGAAACAAGCGCGGCAGCCACCCGCCAAGCAGCACCCCGCCAAGGCTCAAAAAAAGATTCAGGCCAATGTTCGCTAAGGCATGGCCCGCCCTGCCGCTCTGGAAAAGAAGAACGGTTTCAAGGCTGAAGGTGGAAAAGGTGCTCAGGCCGCCCATGAAGCCGGTGGTGAGCAAAAGGCGCATGGCGGGCGGAAAGCAGGAGGTCATCCGGTCAAGTTCCAGCACCAGACCGATGAGCACCCCCGCAAGGACGTTGGAAATGAGGGTTCCCAGGGGAAAGGCTCCCCCGCTCGTCCAGAGGGTTATGAGGTGGCGCAGGCAGGAACCGATCGCCCCTCCCAGAGCCACAGCAAGAAGAAGATACATGGGCCTGTTCCTCCGGTGCGTACAGTATCCCTTTCCCTGGCAAAAGAAAACAGAAAACCGGGCAAGCATGCAGCCCTGCCCGGTTTTCTGTTCCATGGAGAGCGCTTATACGGTATAATTGAGCCCTGAGAAAAAACTCACCTGGCTGCTGTCGGCAAGACCGGGAACCGTGGCCGTGAGGGAAGAATAGTCGAAGCTGCCCGAATTCAGGGCATCGCTGAAAAAGGCTTCCAGGGCCGCGCCGGTGAATTCCGCTGTGGCGAAGCGCGCCCCTGCGAGGGCCGCCGCCGGACTGGCGCTGGCGCGGCTCACATTGCCAAGGGCCTGAATATAGCCAAACTGCTCGCACATGGCGGAATTTTTCTGCAAGTAGGCCATGATCTTTTCTTTGGCATTGGCATCGGCGCATTCCACGTCCAGCCTTCCCTGGGCATCCATGCTCAGAGTGAATTCCGTGTCTTCGGCAAGCCCGGCAGCCACAAGGTCGCGCTTCATGCTTGCCGTGAATTCCATTTCCAGAAATTCCCGGTATTCGGAAATTTTGGCAAAGGTAAGCCTGCCCTCCACCGCGCCGGACAATTCCTCCATGGCCCTGCGCAGAGCGGCCTGACCCACGGCCGAGGAGACCGTTGCCCCGCCATAGGCGGCAGTGGCACGGGAACTGGTCTTCATAACCGATGAAGACGCCTCGGCAGAAGAACTGTCTGCCCCGTTTTCGCCGTTCAGCATGTTCAGGTATTCCAGTAGCGAGGCTGTGCCTGCATATTCCGAGGAAATGGTTGTCATGGTTCGCTCCTTGTCAGGATAGTGACCCTTGCGCTGTCGCGGGAGTGTCCTGCGGCAAAAAATTCCGGGGGCCGCAGGCATCTGTGCTAAAGCAGGAATCATGCCATCATCTTTTTATAAAAGAATAGCGTTATCACTATAATAATCTAAAATAGTGAGATTAAAATTAATAGACTAAAACATCCATACAAGGTAAATAGCACCCGTCGTGGTTTGTTTCCGAGGTTTTTCCGGCCCTGTCCGCATGGCCGGTGTGAGGCGTTGTAATGACCAAAGCACCATCAGCGCAGGAAGAAGCCTGCATGGGGTTTGACGACCCCCTGCTTGCCAATGCCCTGTTCGGCCCGGAAAACCGGCATTTACAGCTTCTTGCCGACAGCGCGGGCATTCACTTGGGCAGCTGCGGGGCGCGGCTGACGCTGCGCGGAGAGGGCGAGGCCGTTCACCTTGCCCAGCGGGTGCTGGCCGAGCTGTATGGTGTGCTCAAAGGGGGCACGCCCCTTGATGAACACGACTTTCCCCATGCCTACCAGTTGCTGTACAGCAACCCCGGCCTGAACATTCGCGAAGTGTTTCGCACAGCCAACTGCCTTGTTTCGCCCCGCAAAAGCATTTCGCCGAAATCGCTCAACCAGCGGGCCTATGTTGATTCCCTGGGCAATGCCTCCATTACCTTCGGGGTTGGGCCTGCCGGTACGGGCAAAACCTACCTGGCGGTGGCCGCGGCCCTTTCCATGCTCTTTTCCCGCAGGGTGAAGCGGCTGGTGCTTACCCGCCCGGCCGTTGAGGCAGGTGAAAAGCTCGGTTTTCTGCCCGGCGACCTTGCCCAAAAGGTCAACCCTTACCTGCGGCCCCTGTTTGATGCCCTGCACGACATGCTCGACTTTGAGCGCGTGCAGGAAATGACCGATTCCGGCATCATTGAAATAGCCCCCCTGGCCTTCATGCGCGGCCGTACGCTGAACGACGCCTTTATCATTCTGGACGAGGCCCAGAACACCACACTGGAGCAGATGAAAATGTTTGTCACACGGCTCGGCTTCGGCTCCCGTATGGCCATTACCGGCGACCTCACGCAGATAGACCTGCCCGAAGTCCGGAACGAAAGCCGTTCCGGGCTCGTGCATGCCCTTCAGGTGCTCAAGAATGTTGAAGACATTCGCATCATTCAATTTCAAGAAAAAGATGTTATCCGTCACCCCCTGGTAGGACGCATCGTCAAAGCCTATGACTCCTTCAAAACATATTCCTGACAAGGCCTCTTCCTCGTATGTGCGGGCCATCCGCCGTATCAGGGAATACATGCCCCTGAAAGCCTATTTTTTTCTGGTCACCACCATCCTCGCCATTGCGGCGGTGGCCTGCTACGATTTTTCCCCCACTGTGCATCTGGTGGTGGCAGGGGACATTGCCACAGCCGATCTTCTGGCCGACCGCTCCATCCAGTATGAAGACGTGCAGGAAACCAACAGACACAAGGAAGAAGTGCGGAAAAACCAGCCCCTTGTCTGCGACCTTGTGCTCGACCCCTTGAGCCACCTGCGCAACACCCTGCAAGATTTGCTCATCGGGCTGAACAGGGCCGAAACCCTGGACGACAGGGAGGCCATGCGGGTGCAGATTGCCCGGCTCACCGGCCTTGATATTTCGGAACTCGGCCTGAATGTGCTTTCCGATGGCGCGAGCCAGGATCTTATCAACGAAACCCTCATGCCCTACTTGCAGCACCAGTTTTCCAAGGGGGTTCTTTCGGAAATGCGCCTTGCCCTGCCTTACAAGGGCGGCATTATCATACACAACATCATCAGCGGCGAGGAAACCCTGCACCCGGAAATTGACACGGTGGCCGATTTGAAGAGTGAAGAGGCGGCCCTTTCGCAAAAGCTCGCCAGCCTGCCCGTTTCCCCCAATTCCCGCCGGGTGCTCGGTCTGGTGCTTTCCGCCCTGATGCAGCCCACCCTGGTGCCCAACTACAAGGCCACGGAAGAGAGAGCCGCTGTAGTGGTGCAGGCCGTTGCCCCGGTCATGTACCGCATTGAGCGGGGGGAAATCATTGTGCGCCAAGGGGAAAAGGTTACCCATCAGCAGCAGATAAGGGCCCAGACCCTGTGGAACAAAAAGGCCGACCACTTTGATGTGTCGCGCTTTTTTGGTATAGCCTTTTGCGGAATACTGCTTTCTTCCGGCCTGCTCTTTTCGCCCAGCGGGCGGCCCTCTTCGCCCGTGTCTCCGCGAGACTTCGCGTTTATTGCCTGCCTGCTGATCCTCTTTGTCTTCATGTCCAAGGGCATTTACCTTCTTGGCGAGCAGTTTGCCCAGAATTCTCCCACCTTTGTGGCCCGTTCCATTGCCTTTGCCGTACCGGTGACCGGGGCGGCCTCCCTTTCATCCCTGGTTTTTTCCACCCGGCGGTATCTGGCAACAGGGCTTTTGCTGGCCTTTTTCTGCACCATGATGATTGACGGCGAAATCGGGCATTTCATCTTCTATTTCGCCAGCGCCATGTGGGGTACCTGGGTCACTTCCCGCACCCAGAGCAGGCAGGACGTGATCTGGTCGTTCATACCCATCTGCCTTGGGCTTTTCGTCATGTGGCTTTCCACCACCCTGCTTATAAGCGGGATGCATGCCCACTTTCTTTCGGAAATCGGCTGCGTTACGGCGGGCATCATTTCCAGCGTCATCCTGACCGTGGCCCTTGCGCCGGTCATAGAGATGGTCTTCGGCTACACCACGCGGTTCAGGCTCATGGAGCTTCTGAATATGGAACAGCCCCTTCTGCGCGAGCTTATGCTGAATGCGCCCGGCACCTACCACCATTCTCTCATTGTTTCCAACATGGTGGAAGCCGGGGCAGAGGCCGTTGGCGCGCACGGCCTGCTTTGCAAGGTGGCGGCCCTGTACCACGATGTGGGCAAGGTTTCCAAGGCCAACTACTTCATTGAAAACCAGTTTATTGACGACAACCCCCACGACAAGCTCACCCCTTCCATGAGCGCGCTCATTCTTGTTTCCCATGTGAAGCACGGCACCGAGCTTGCGGAGCAGCACCGTCTCGGCAAGGAGGTTGTGGATATCATACGCCAGCACCACGGCAACGGCCTTATCCGCTATTTTTACCAGAAGGCCCTGCAACAGGCGGACGGGCTGCCCCCAAGCATGGCGGATTTCAGCTACCCCGGCCCCAAGCCCCAGAGCAAGGAGGCGGCCATTGTCATGCTGGCAGACGTTATTGAGGCCTCAAGCCGAACCCTGCATGACCCGGCCCCCGCAAAGCTGCGCCAGCACATTGACAACACCATCAAGAGCATCCATTCCACAGGCCAGCTTGATGAATCGGAACTGACCTTCCGCGATCTTGACGCCCTGGCCGAGAGCTTCCAGAAAATTCTGCGCGGCATTTTCCACCACCGCATTGCCTACCCGGACAAGATTCAGAAAGGCCGTTCGCCTGTGCCGCCCACAGCAGAGCAGCTTGCCCACGGCGTGAGGGCAAAACAGATGCGCACCAAACCCGGCCCGGTTCTTGCCGCGCCGGCAAAGGAATAGGGGCCCCCGTGTCTGTTCGCCCGTGGTCTGGCAATGCCGCCAACACCCTGCTTCCACCCTCTGTGCTTTTCGGTGGGGGGCGGGGCCTTCGCCTGTTCATTCCCTTTTCCGGGGGTGAACTTGCCGCCATTTTCCATGCCTTTCGTTCGACCCTTGGCCTTTCGACCCTGTATGTGGAACTGGCCTTTCCCGATGAAGGAGAAATGGAGGAACTGAACCGGGAGAGCATGGCCTGCCTTGGGCCGACCAACATTCTTTCCTTTCCCGCCCTTGCCCTGCCCTCTCCGGCCCTGCCCGCCTCTTTGGGCGAACCAATTCCCCAGATGGCCCCGGCCCTGCTCGGCTCTCTGGCCCTGGCCCCGGAAACCGCCCTGCGCGAGAGCTTCCTGTACGGGCAGGAACTCAGCCTGTATTGCCTGAAGCTCTTTGCCCACGGCTACGCCCACCTGGCCGGGCATGAACATGGCGAGGTGATGGAAAAGGTGTGCGAACTCCTGGAAGAAGCGGCCAAAAAGACCTTGAAGGAATAGCCAGAGGGCAAAACAGCCTTTTCACGCAGTCAAGGGGCAAATAACCTTTCACCAAGGGCAAAGAGGATTTTTGTTCTCTGGCAAGGCAAAAGATTGTTTTGCGAGGGGGAGTATACTCTTACGGTATTCGACCCGAGCGAAACAACCTTTTAACGCGGCCAGAGGGCAAAAAGACCTTTCACCAAGGGCAAAGAGGATTTTTGTTCTCTGGCAAGGCAAAAGATTGTTTTGCGAGGGGGAGTATACTCTTACGGTATTCGAC
>JGI994J12354_10002058_pt1 | contig 20054 bp, 19 predicted proteins | sample IntmicLarv3ML3BL_FD_12354 | JGI IMG/M metagenome (IMG submission 12354)
GAAGTGTCCGGTAGCATTGGCTGCCGCGGACGGCATTGTTAATGTTGTTGATGATGCGGTGTAACTTCCGAGGGTCTCGCTGCTGCTCCAGTATGAGAAGCGTGCGGTCGGGGTCGCCGATATCGTGACGGTAGCTCCCACTGGAACCGGGACAGTAAACGCAGATACTGATGTTGCCGTTCCCAGAAGAACTCCTCCGACTGTAACGGTGATCGCATCTCCCGTAGTTCCGTCAACACTAACCGTCAAAGAAACTCCGCTGAAATATCCTGTAAGCGTCGCTGCGGATGAAGTCATTGTAAATGTTGTTGCAGGTGAATTGCTGGCTACACTGACTTCCGCACTGCTCCAATACGAGAAGCGTGCTGTTGGTGTTGCAGATACACTCACGGTGACTCCCGACGGGACAGGGTACACAAGATCAATAGAGTCTTCCGCTATCCCCAATGCCGTATTTCCGATGGATACTGTAATTTCATCACCGGACGCTCCGTCGACAATCACTCTTAAGTTCTCACCGAAATAACCTGTCACTGTGTTTGCCGCGGACATTGTGAATGTGCTGGGATTACTCAACACTGCATCGGCAAAACCTGGGATCCCCATCCAGTATGAGAAACCGGAGGGAGAAATACCATTTCCGGTAAGCTTCACGCTGATACCTTTTGGCACATAGTATACCTTCATTACATCTGTTGTTTCAATAACGGTTCCTGCGGATACGGTATATTCCAGCGTTACTTCCCCATCCCCAACAATATCGATTGTAAGGGCATAGTACTCTGAGAATAACGCCTCCAATACGTAATCAGTTGCAACGTTCATGAAAGTATAACTGCTGTTCGTCAAATCCGATGCCTGAGTGAACACGGATTGATTTGTAGACAGGTCGGTGATGATTATACCAACCAGAGTATAGTTGGGTCTCGGAGTGAAGGTAAAGGTTTCCTGACCTCCTCCCACAACATTTACGATTCCGCTCTTGTACACATAACCTCCGGTACCTCTGCCGGAGTCTCCTTCTTTGCTCACCGTAGGAGTTATCTTGTACACATTCGGATAAACACTAAGCAATGCCTCTAACGTCATATCCTCTGTTCCGTAAATGCCTTTGACAACACACCTGTACAGATTGCCGTCAAAGGTCAGATCCAGTATACCGGTCGTATAACTGGGACTGTTTGCTCCCGGAATATCGACGAAACTACCGCTCAGTACTTTGACCTGCCATTGATATGAATTCACCATAGTTGCCGACATTGTGAATGTTGCCGTGTCTCCCACACCGCGCACGGCATCCGCCGGATGCGTGATTATCATGGGATCTTTCAAAAATTCGAGGAATATCGGATATCCTGAATTGATGGTACCATCAAGGGCCCACATCGAGACGAGATTCCAATTTGCGGCTGCAAATGTTGCTTCATCCGATAATTGACTGTCGGTCAACAAAGTTCCATATGAATTTGTGGGTAGTAAGCTACCCATACAGGTATCCAAGTAGAATACCTCAGCACTGACATCGATCGGACCTCCTCCGGAGGATGTTTCACCTACGACCGGTCCCGCACACAGTGCCGTGGGCACAGATGTCAGATTATTCGACAGTGATCCTGAATTGTACGACGTGTCAATAATAACAGGCCCCCTGTGACTTATCGTCAGTGTTGAATTTACATATGCCTTTGAATTTTCCGTGCCCAACAATCCTCCGATGGCTACTGTGTCTGTCGGATTGCCCGCAGTATTGTTTTCAAGTATCAGATCGCCGGTGTTGTAACAATCTTTCATGTTGAAACTGCATCCGATCGCACCCGCGATACCTCCGACGGATACATTGGTCGTGAAACTGGACTTTATTGTGCCCGTGTTAAACGACTCCGTTATTGTGAGTTGAAGAATTGTCGTACCTGAGGCCGAGAACTTCTCCACCGCCCCTATTATCCCTCCTGCGTCCGCGGAAGCGTTGTAACGATCCGATGCGACACTGTTATCGTGGATCAAAGGACTGGCGGCGGAAACCGTGCCGGTATTGTAACATCGGGCTATTGTAAGAGCCTGCATATTGCCGTCCATACTTCCGATTATACCTCCGGCATTGTCATGTGCACGGATCGTGCCAATATTGTAACAATCTGTTATTGTTTGACTCATACCGGATAATCCTGTTGTCTCTCCGACAATGCCTCCTGCATTGGCCACACCTATTACGATACCGGAATTGAAACAATTCCTGATCGTACTCGCGCCGGCCTGACCTATGATGCCTCCTGCGTTATTACTTCCGAACACAGTACCCGCGTTGTAGCAGTTGGTAATTGTCAGTGAACCGTTACCTGCAACCCCTCCCGCTACACTGTTAACGGAAGTAACGGTCCCGGTGTTGTAACAATTTCTGAGTGTTGATGCATTGGCTATTACGCCCACAATGCTTCCTGTATATCCCACTCCCGTTGTGGAACCGCCGATCAGACCAATGTTGGTGTAATGTGCAGCATTAGAAGCATTAACGAACATTCCGGCCGCTCCGAGTGTGGCAACTTCCATACCTATTATGACGTGGTTTGCCCCGTCATATCTGAAAGCGTCACCTCCCGACTGTGCAATAGGAATGATAGGCGTGAAATTTCCCAGATGGAAACTGGTCTTAGTGCCTGTGGCACCGACCCCTCCGGATACCTCCATGGAAAATGCAAATTGATGAGTATTGGCAGAAGTCCAGATCATGAACATCTGCGGTTCACCTGTATATCCCGACACTGTGTTGCTTATCCCGGTTGTACCCAGGTCCGCAACTACAGTACCCATATCCAATCTCGGAAGATTCGGACTGCCTGCGGTAGCAATCGGTCCGTCACCAAATTTGAAGTATGATTGATAAATCGGTGCCAAAGCCCCCCATGTAACTCCGTTTGCGGATTCCTCAAGATCAAAAAGCACACCGCTTATTGTCACAGTGTAAGTAACTCTGATCTGCCATCCTCTGTCGGCTCCCGTGGCACTGGCCAAGAAGATCTGGGCCTCGGGTGTTGTGAAATCTATGTCGTCCGTCTGTATGTAGGTGTGATTGAGATCCCAGCCGGGTTCGGTCCCGATCTTGAACAGATCCTCTATCGTGTTGACGTAGTGAACGTGCTTTTCCGGATTGACGTTCAGTGTGTATGGACCCAGAGTTATTGTGCTGGAATTGTTTGATATAATGCATCTGAATGTGGTTTTATCAACGTAATCCGACGGAGATACGACAAGCATCTCGCGTGTCGGATCAACTCCCAGTGTCACCGGACCCCATGAAATGGGAGATGGTGCTGAATATTCCCACCTATATTCTATGGGCCCGTCCGTAGAGACCGCATTGACCTCGAACACGGCATTGGACCACGCGTCAATGTATTGATCCATCGGAGCTTTTGTAACGTAGAGGTCTTCGTCGGCCGTTAGGGCATCGGAATCGTTCATCACGTAAACCATTGATGTGATCGCGAGTACTGCGACTATAGCTAAACACAGAACTGTGCGATTTCTTCGATCTTTGTTAAGCCTCATAATATAATCCCCTTTCACTGTTATTTATTTTTAAAATAGACAGTCGAATGATGCTAAGGCCCGACCTAGGTTTATATTACCTTTTTTCCTACAGAGAATGTGGGAGGTTCGTAAATATAATATATATGAACGCACAGATTCCGATCACCGACACGCCATGAAAAACTTTGAATGTGAGCTTTTCAAGACGTTATCAACATCGGAAGGTTCGGATATGCCGGTACCCGAGACCGATCGTTTGTTCTGCTTGTCCGAAAAAGTGCTGGCGTAAGTACGCCTATGCTGTTTTCGAATATCATCTTCTGACAAATTTGACAAAGGATTTCAATATGTTTTCCAGATATTCGTCAAGATTCTCTTTAACATCGTAGGGGGGATCCGCATGACGTTTGGTGAATTCTATCATTTCGATACTAGTACATCCATCAGGGTGTTCGGCCGCGAAATTATTCCATGTGGTTATATCCACGCGGAACCCCATTGTCTGTTTCAATTCGATTATATCCTTGTTGGAGATACTGTACGATTCCATGCACCTCCAACTCTCGGAAACATATATCAAATTAATCCACAGGCAAACGTATCATGTATGCCGAGAGAAAGCTCATTTCAGGGAAAGCATGATTCGAATATTCATGATGGAGTCTGAACACAAACATTGCCTTTTGGGTCGTCCTCGAATTCAAGATCGGATACTGATGAAGAATCGTTCTCAGGAGAACGAAATAACCCCGCACAAAGAATATATTGTTACTGAGACATTCTCACCAAGGTCGGGAACATGGTATATTATACGCCGGTAAAAAAGATCACTGATGTAACGGAGCGCGAACGCACGATCGAGAATATACTCAGGTTGCGCCAACAGCTTGACAAAGAGATACCCAAAAGAAGCGACGAGACACTGCTTTTGGCTACATGGAACATTCGAGAATTCAAAGACAATCGCCGTAAGGAAAGCCTGTATTACATTGCGGAGATAATGAGCAGGTTCGATCTCATCGCCGTTCAGGAAGTATCCCCCGACCTGAAAGGATTGGAAAAAGTCATTGCACTGATGGATCCCAGCTGGACCTACATCGTGACGGACAGCACGGAAGGAGACGCGGGCGGCGGCGAAAGAATGGCATTCATCTTTGACAGTAACAAGGTGACCTTCGGAAAAATGGCGGGAGAGATAGTACTCCCTGAGACCGAATTGGTGTTAAAATCCGTTCAGTTCGCAAGAACCCCGTATTGCGTATCATTCAGAGCAAAATGGTTCAGATTCAAACTTGCCACGGTCCACATATACTACGGGAATGCAAAAACCGATCCGGAAAAGAAGAGACGTCCGGAAGAGATCAGAAAGATCGCCAACTTCCTTACAAAACGCGCCGACAAGGAGAACGAAAGCTACATCCTTCTGGGAGATTTCAACATCGAAGGCGTCAAAGACGTCACGATGCAGGCGCTGGAAGAGGGAGGATTCTACGTTCCGGACAAAATAAAGAAGCACCCCTCGGATCTGGGACAGACAAAACATTATGACCAGATAGCATTCAACCTGAAACTTGAAGAGCATATGCAGGTATTCTCCGAAGAGGAACAGAAATCGGGTGCATTCAACTTCACAAAGAGTGTTTACCGCGTCGAAGACCACAATCTGTACACCGAATACTTCCCGAAGAAACAGCAGGAAAAGGACGAGAAAGGAAGACAGTCATATTTCAAAACGTACTTCCGCACATACCAAATGTCTGATCACTTACCTCTGTGGGTGGAACTGAAGATCGATTTCAGCAATCAGTACTTGGAGAAGATCAAACCTAATCAGTAATTTCCGATACAGGCTTCAAAAAAAGTCATGATTCGTAAAAATTAATAAAACAGATTATTAAACATATTTTAAACATGTTTAATTATCATATCAGAACAAAGCCTTCAAATAGTTTTCCTTGCAGCGGATTTGAGGCCCCTTCCATCTCACTGCATTTGTTGCGCGAAAGTCAAAGGGTATCCGTCAACATCTAAGATCGTGAATTCTTTTGTGTAATATTCCGTAGTATGCAATTCGGCATAAAGAGAGTGTTTGTTCTTTATCTCGTTGTAATATTTGTCTACATCATCAACGAGAATATACAAAGTAACGGTAGGCTTGATCTTATCGGTTTTCAAAAGAGAACATTCGCTGATCAAACTATTTTTTTCTTGTATCATCAGCGATGCTCCATCTTTCAACAGAATAGCGAAGATAAGAACTCCTTCTTCGTTCGGAACCGCGGCTTCCACCTCAAACCCCAGAAGTCCTTTGTAAAAATCAAGGGATCTTTCTACGTTTTCTACCATCAGATTAGCTGTTAACGCTCTGTACATGTTTTCACTCACAAAACAAACCACTCTGGCTTATTTAAAGTGTAACATAGAGTGGTGTTCATAAAAAGTAATTAACTGCCGAATGCATACCGGACCGCAATGTCAAAAAGTAAACGTCCGCAATTCCCCTTTGCTGCAATAGTCGGACAAGAACAAATGAAGACCGCATTGCTGCTGAACGTCATCGATCCGGGAATCGGCGGGGTCCTGATCAAAGGAGAGAAAGGAACCGCCAAGTCGACCGCGGTCAGATCGCTTTCGCAGATCCTTCCCGAAGTCTAGCATGTCAAAGGATGCATATATCACTGCGATCCGGCACACAGCAAAGCACTTTGCCCCGATTGTACCGAAATGGCGGGATCCGGGATCGAGATAAATTACGAAAGATCGCCGATGAGGGTTGTGGAACTTCCTCTGAGCGCAACAGAGGACAGGATCGCAGGCACATTGGACATAGAACACATATTGCAAACCGGAAAAAACGCTTCGAACCGGGTGTACTGGCACAAGCGAACGGGAACCTCCTTTACGTTGACGAGGTGAATCTTTTGGAAGATCACATGGTGGACCTTCTGCTTGACGCGGCGGCCATGGGCATCAACTATGTGGAAAGAGAAGGGATATCGTTCGAACATCCGTCTCGGTTCATATTGGTCGGTTCGATGAATCCCGAAGAAGGGGACCTGAGACCGCAGCTTTTGGACAGATTCGGTTTGTGTGTAGGGATCAAAGGAGAGAAAGACACTGCCGTCAGAACGGAGATAGTATCGAGACGATTGGATTTCGATGCGGATCCGGAAGGCTTCACGAAGAGTTACGCCGATGCCACTCGAAAGATAAGGGATGATGTTCTTGAAGCACGCAAGAACCTTCCGAACGTTGTTGCAAGCAAGAATCTGCTGACCATGGCAGCCAACGTATCCCTGCATTTCGAGATGGAAGGACACCGTGCTGACATCACTATGATAAGGGCTGCCAAAGCACATGCGGCATTGTACGGAAGGAACGATCCGGATAAAGAGGATCTTGCAACGGTTGCACCCATGGTCCTCAATCACCGTATAAAACGAAAACCATTCGAAGACACAAAATTCGATATGGGAGAATTAAGAAAATGTCTTCTGGAGTACTGACCCGGCTTTTCCCGTTCTCCGCGGTCAAAGGCATGGAAGACGTAAAGAAAGCGCTTGCATGCACAGCTGTCGATGACGATCTTAAAGGTGTGCTCATAAAGGGTTCCACGGGAACCGCGAAAAGCGTGTTGGTCCGATCCTTCGTCGATCTTCTTCCCGATAAGGAAATAGTGAATATTCCCCAGAACGTCAGCAACGAACAGCTGTTCGGCGGGATGGATCTGGAACATGCGATACAGCACGGAAAGACCGTCATAAAGGATGGACTGCTGAGGAAAGCTGACCGCAACATTATCTATCTGGATAATGTGAATCTATTCGACAGGAAAGTGCTGAGTTCGATCATGGATTGTGTTGAGACTGGTAAGGTCATAATCGAAAGAGAGGGCATATCTGCCGAATACGAGTGCAGGACCACCGTCATAGCTACCATGGATCCTGCCGAACGAACATTGCCCGACCATATATTGGACAGGTTCAACTTATGCGTCCAAACGTATTCCGTCCAAAACGAAGAGGACAGATGCGAGATCATCACATTGAATCTTGATTTCGATTCCGATCAGGATTTTGCTAAGAGATATGCTGATCAGGATGAACATTTCAGAAGATCCATCGCATCAGCCAGAACCAGATTAAAAAGCATACCCCTGACACGTTCGGATCTGTCAAAAATATCTCAGATCTGCATAGATCTCGATGTTGTGGGACACAGAGGGGACATATCCATTGCAAGGGTCGCAAGAGCGCTTGCCGCTTTGGATGAAAGAAATGAGATCTCCGACAGTGACATCAAGGATGCGGCGGTGATGTGCCTGCTTCACAGACGCACGGCCTCCAAAGCAGAAGAACGATCCGCGGAAGAAGATGATCTGCCTGACCCTGAGGAGGAAAAAAAGGACCTCACCGAACTGTTGGATGAGGATCCGGAACGCCTTGGGGTTCATCATACTCCGGAGATGTACGAACCTGCGGACGAAGATCCGGAAGAAAGAGAATACGGAGGGGGCATCGGAACGGAAAACATAGTTTCCGAAATAACAGATGCCGTCAAAGACAAACTCGAGGATATGGACAGGATCGAGTATATCAGACTTCACGAGATAGCGGGGACCGACAGCAGAAGAAGCGACATCTATACGCGGAACCGTTCGGGAAGATACCGCAGTTCCAGAATACCGGACGGAAGATCCTCGGACCCTGCGTTTGACGCCACTGTCAGGGCTGCCGCACCGTTTCAATCGTCCCGTGAAAAAAGAGGATTGAGCATTGCGATAGAATCACAGGACATCAGAGACAAGATCCGTGTCAAAAGAGACTCTTGTTCTTTCCTCTTCGCCATCGATGTCAGCGGTTCCCTCGTAGACAGCGGAATGATGCAGGACATAAAGGATGGGGTCAAAGCAATGCTCATGGAAGGATATGTGCAGAGAGACAAGGTCGCATTGTTAACATTCAGGTTCAGAAGTGCACAGATATCGGTACCGTTCACACGCTCCCTCGAAGGAATATACGACGTTCTGGATAATACGACGACAGGGGGCGGGACTCCTCTGGGAACGGCACTTTTGACGATCCGGGAATACATGCTGAATTATGTGAGAAAGAATCCCGAAGAACGATGTTATATCATCCTTATAACAGACGGTGAAGCGACCGAGCCTGCCGTCAGAGGGAGTATTGCACCGGTAGAACTGAAGAAAATAGCTGCGACAATGAAGATCCCCAATACGGAATGGACTGTGGTGGATTCGAGTTTGATCCCGGGGAAAGTGAATCATGCGCTCAAACTTGCCAAGATGCTTGGGGGAAGATATGTCAGACTTGAAGATCTGAAATCCGTTTGAACTTCCGCAGAAGATAAGGTTCCGCACTCACAGATCATGATTACCTTTATGGATTATTGATACGAAAATCTTGATCTTGTGTGTTTCCGGGATCGTAACGACCCTTGAATTCAATTCTTGCTTCTGCGGTATACCTTTCAACGAATTCTGTTTTTGCCATGGTGTACGCATCGCGGTCGTGTTCGAATCTGTCTTTTAACGTCAGCTTCAGTTGTTCATATTCCCTTGCCGTGTCGAGATGTTTCCTCAGATGATCTCTGAAATAGAGTTCACCATGATCCCCGATCGATCTGATATGAAGGTGATATACCTTTTCTGCGAACCCTTCCGATGTGTACCCTTTGTTCATATCAACCGTCTGTTTTCGATCGTCTTCCGCCATCACCATCCATCCTTCCTTCTGAAGTGTTCGAACGATCGATCCTTTGTCATATCCTTTGGGAAATTCAAGCAGAATATCGACCGTGGGTTTAGAGACCATTCCTTCGACCGATGTGCTTCCGATATGATTGATACGAAAAATATCATGATTCTTCAAACTGTTTGAGATCGCGGCGCACTCTTCTTTGTACCATATTTCGTACTCAGGATTGTATTCTTCCAAAATTATGGGAAACAGCTCCCATAATTCTTCGAGACTCATGTCTTTCAATTCTTTCATACAGTAACGCCGGCCAGTTCAATCTATTGTGTCTAATTAAATCTGCGTAATTCTGTTGATCTTGAGAAAATAACAAAAATATCAATCAGCGTCCCAGTTCTATCGACCTTAAAGCCTCTATGGCCGGTTTGTTTCCCTTCTCCGCCGCTTTCCTATACCATACGATCGCCTCGTCATCATCCTGCGGAACACCCCAGCCGTTCGCGTACATCACACCGAGATTAAACAGTGAATTGCCGTTTCCCTGCTCTGCGGCTTTTCTGTACCACTTAACAGCTTCGGCATCATCTTTCCGAACGCCGAGACCGCTGTGATATTTCCATCCGAGTGCTGTCTGCGCGCAGACATCGTCCTGCGCGGCTGCCCTGTGATACCACTCGACAGCCTCTGTTTCATCCTGCCGAACGCCTCTCCCCTCGGTGTACATTGTACCGAGATTGTTCTGCGCATGCGGGTTTCCCCGTTCGGCCGCTTTCCTGAACCATATAACAGCTTCCGCTTCGTCCTGCCGAACTCCCAGGCCGTAAATGTACATCATGCCGATATTGACCTGTGCATCGGAACTTCCTTGTTCTTCCGCTTTCTTGTACCATTCCATCGCCTTATCGTAATCCTTCGGTACACCTTCGCCATGTTCATACATCAAACCCAGATTCAACTGTGCATCGATATCTCCCGATGCAGCAAGAGCCATGATCTGGTCAATTGTGTCTTTCGGATCATTTGATGGCATGGGATTTACAACACGATATGAATTAAAATTACTTGCCCAGTAACCATATTTTCTCGAATATCGAGAGTCTGAGAAAGACTGATGAGCTTATTGCCCCATCTGTATCATGTTCAAGAAATAACCGTGAACTGTGGTATCGTCTGACAATTCGGGATGGAACGACACCGCCATTTGATTCTCATATCTAACGGCGACCGGCACATCATCGACATGTGCCAGAACCTCGACATTGTTTTCTATTTTCACGATGGCGGGTGCACGGATGAAGATCATCGGCGTACCCATATTCCCATCAAATTCTGAATTTGCTACAAAACTGCCTAATTGCCTTCCGTACGCATTCCTTTGAATCGTCATAGGGAATGTAGAAAAATGTGTTTCTCCTCCCATCACATTCTTTGCGAGAAGTATGGAACCTGCACATGTCCCCATTACCGGCAGTCCTTCCATTATCATTTCGTTAATGGGATCGGATAAATCCAATTCCCAAAGGAGTTTGCTCATTACCGTACTCTCTCCGCCGGGAAGTATGAGTCCGTCCATTTTTTTGCAAAGATCGTCTGGTTTCCTGATCTCGAAATGCTCAGTACCCAATCTCTCTAACATGCGTTGGTGTTCGACGAATGCACCCTGAACGGCCAATATCCCTATCTTGGTCATATTCCCCGCTCGGCCATGAGTATCTGTATCTCTTGTTCGTTAACACCTACCATGGCTTCGCCCAGATCTTCGGACAATTTAGCGATCATCGCCGCATCCTGATAATTCGTAACGGATTTTACTATGGCGTTTGCCCTCTTCTCCGGGTTCCCGGATTTGAATATCCCCGAACCCACAAAGACCCCTTCTGCTCCGAGCTGCATCATCAATGCCGCATCGGCCGGCGTGGCGATCCCTCCCGCGGCGAAATTCACTACCGGAAGAGTGCCCGTTTCTTTGACCTTCATCACAAGATCGTAAGGAACCTGAAGTTCTTTGGCCACAGTGTACAATTCGTCCTTGCGCATCGACGTTATCTTCCTGATCTCGGAATTCATCATCCTCATGTGACGTACAGCTTGAATTATATCTCCGGTTCCGGGTTCCCCTTTCGTCCTTATCATGGACGCCCCTTCGTTTATCCTTCTCAGGGCCTCTCCGAGATTCTTCGCTCCGCAGACAAAGGGTACCTCAAATTCACGCTTATCGATATGATTCATATCGTCTGCAGGAGAAAGTACCTCGCTTTCGTCGATGTAATCTATCTCGATCGCCTGAAGTATCTGAGCTTCGACAAAATGTCCTATCCTCACTTTGGCCATTACCGGGATCGACACAGCTTCCTGTATCCCCCTTATCATCTTTGGGTCGCTCATTCTCGACACTCCCCCTGCGGCCCTGATGTCTGCGGGTATTCTTTCAAGAGCCATGACCGCACACGCGCCCGCGTCCTCGGCTATCTTTGCCTGTTCCGGGTTGGTGACATCCATGATCACGCCGCCTTTCAACATCTGTGCAAGCTGCTTATTGAGAGAATATCTGCTTGAGCTCATTTTATCAAGAGCGCGATATAATCAACTCATATCAATTTATCCATTGACTGACGATCCCACTGTACGGGAATGGATTTTTCATATGCGTGCCAGAATCTTCTTCAACAACACGATCCCGATTTTGAACCGCATGTCTTAACTTCCGGCGCACTGCAATCGAATTTTCCGTAATGCTTTGAGCGGTCCCCCGATACTTTGAACGACCTGCCGTAACGGGTGTTGGAGATCATTGATGCAGTGTTCCCGCATACCAGCATCGGCTTATTCGTGATGAACCGATGATGATCATCCAGATCGAAAAAGTTGGGATATCCGGGAATACTTCCGTCATACCGGGCCACTTGACCATAATCCTCACAGATATCTTCCAGATCATCAAGCTTGAATGCTCTCACCGTTCGTGATGTGAAATTTGCGATCCCGAGCCTGTTCTCGATAGCTTCGTTTTTCATTTCGATGTCTGTGACACTGGTATATCGGAAATCGGCGAACCCTGTCTTTGCCATAAGCCTGCGAAAATCCTCGAGGTACATTGCACCGCCCAAACATTCCCCTCGGAGGATCGGATCGGTTGCCAAGTGTTCCGGGATGCGGCGGTCCACGAAAACATCGGAAAAGAATAACTCTCCGCCGGGTTTGAGAACGCGGTATATCTCCCTGAAGACCTGTTCTTTCTCCGGAGAGAGATTGATGACGCAGTTGGAGATGATAACATCAACACTTTGATCTTCTATTCCGAGCGATTCCAAATCCTCAATATACCCCTGCGAGAACTTCACGTTCGATTTCTTGAACCCGAATCTTTCGCGTTGTTCTTCCCGATATTTTATTGCAACATCGATCTGTTCTTTCGTCATATCCACGCCAATTACGTGTCCTGACTCTCCGACCAATTTTGACGCAATATAAACGTCCCTGCCGGTTCCGCAACCGAGATCGAGGACTGTCATCCCTTCCAACAGAGGCGGTAATGGAGATCCGCAACCGTAGAATCTGTCCTTGATCTCATCCGCTATCAGCGGCAATATATCCTTAACTTCTGTGGAGGGTCCTTTTGTGCAGCAACATGAATTCGTTTTGAGATCCTTGTTACTTTGCAACTGTTTACCGTAATAATCTTTGACCTGTTCTTTGATGTTGTTCATTGTATCAATCCCGATGCGACCGAAAAAGAAAGACGATACGGAACATAAATAGTATTTCGTCGGTTCGAACAGACTGATCGTGGGTCTTCGGATCTATTGGTGTTTTCACGTAAAATTCCATTATCTTTCCAGAATTTTCATTTTTTGCTTTTCTTCGGTTCGGACAGGACCTCGATCTTTTCCCCGACGACTGTAATGACCTGATCGTTGCTGATCGGGCGCAGATCGTACTTGTCGGAATATTCGCTAACTATCTTCTCAGCAGCCTTCTTGAACGGGAAGTTCGTGCAGTGGGGAACAACGAAGAAATCCACTACGGACAAAGCAGTAAAATCACCATTCAGATCCGGGGCCACAGAAGACTTGTCCATGTGTTTAACATATTCTATATCCTTAGAAACGATCATTGAACCTGCAGATGCTCCGATGTAGATCTTTCCTTTGTTTATATGTTCCAGTATCAATTTGTCTACACCTGTACGTCTAAGTTCTTGCAGTAGGAAGAATGTGTTGCCGCCTTCGATGAACATATAGTCTGAATCGGCAATTCTGGTCGCAGCCTCTTCGAAAGACACCGTTGTGATCTCTAATTCATCCACGATCATACCAAGTTTCACAAGAGATTTCTTATCGGCATCCACGAAGAAATCAACCTTTTCCGGAATGCTTGCGGTAGGTATGAATGCTACTTTTTTACCGGAACATTCGTTATTTGAAAACTCAGAGAATAAGGTTTTCACTCCCGAGAAATACGATGCAAGGAATAGTTTCTTCATTATGTCATAATAGAGGTCCACGGATATGAAATGATGAGTTCATCAGAATAAACACATATCGGTCAAAAAAAAAGTGATTTTGAAAATATGCCGAACATCATATTGCCTCCCTTCAACAAATTCCATCAAATTTTTCTAACTGGCACAGCCATTCTTGCTCCTTTTTTTGATGATGCCCCGTAGTTGAAAGACGGTGCCGATTCGGAATCGAATTCCCATCCATATATCTCCGGATCGTAAGAATCCAAAGCTTCAGACACGATTTTTATCGCTTCACAAAAATTCTCTTCGTTGTCGTACGGTGCCCCTCTGAAATGCAAATATGTGCAGGGAGGAAGATCGATGATCTCATACCCTTTCGGAACATCTGCGGAAAAATCCGAATAAACCTCTGTTCCGGATGCCACTCCCGATGCCCCGGATAAGATCATTTTTCTGGGAAGAGTTACTATTGCCGCATCATCGAATCGGCGTGTTATCTGATTCATGATATTTTCCCAATCGCATCCCATCTCCTCACAGTAACTCATGTAATCTGTCGCATTTTCCGCTCTCAGCAACACCAGTTTACGCGCCGGTCTTTCAACAGCGGTTACCGTAACGATCGAGTTGATCCTGTCGTTATGCGTTTCGGATCTTCCCCTTCCTCCCTGCAGCAACAAAGCATAATACAGTGCGTCCTTCTTTTTCATCTTCGGATTTCTCTTAACGCTGTCAAAAAATTTTAGGACATTCTGATCTATATTATCCCTATCACCGTTCTCGTACGAATCCAGGAACTTGTACATGGTCGGACGGGATACATCCATTATCTCAGAAAGTTCGGTTATGTTCAACCCCATATCGTGAAGTATTTTCCTCATGATCATAACATGTCCACAAAGTATTTAATTTTACACAAAGTGTAAAGTTTTTACAATATGTGTAAATTTTTACACTCTGAACTATGGCAACAATCTTACAAAAATGATTATTCTAAAATCATCGTGATCGTGATTCGGTGTTCAATGTATCAAGCACAATTATAATCGAGAACCAATATCGCCCCTTATGTCCTTCAAATATGCCGAACTGGAATCGATTATCGTAAACGCTGTCAAGGACGCAGTGGAAGGAAAGGATGTCGCCGTGGCATTCTCCGGAGGATTAGATTCGGGATTGATGTCCGCTATCGCCAAAAGATATGCAAACTCGGTGCATCTGTACACGTGCGGAACGGACAAAGCGCATGATGTTGTGATGGCAAAGGACCTTTCCGAAAAACTGGAACTTCCATGGACACAGGTTCAGATATCGAAATGGAACATGGAACCTCTCATCAAAGAGATGATCACTTCCACCGGCACCACAGACCCTTTCACCATATCCTACGAGCTGCAATTATTCTGCGTGTGCAGAGAAGCGGCCGCGGATATTGTTATCACCGGGCAGGGTGCGGATGAATATTTCATGGGATGTGCCAAATTCGTTGATCAGACTGATAATGACTACGAAATGCAAAAGAATGCCGCTGTGGAAAGACTTACCAAAGTGTCCATTCCGTGTGAATTGGCGATCGCTAAACACTTCGGCAAAGATCTTCTGTATCCGTACATGACAAAAGAAGTGATATCGGGAATAGAGAGCCTGGATCAAGATGAACTGAGACCGAAGGACATGGACTCAAGAAAATCAATTCTGAGAGATATAGCAAACAACCTCGGATATCCTTATATCGCGACAAGAAAGAAAAAATCGTCCCAGTACGGTTCCGCGACCACCGATATCATTCGTGCTTTGGCAAGAGAAAAAGGAATGTTCTACAACGAGTACGTAGCATCTCTTTGCGATGAGATTCTTTCAAAGAATACAACGAAACTCAGGGGATCCGTCGTAAACGCGCGTATTGATTCCATTGTCAAGGTTGAGGCAGAGACAATACTACAAGAATTGGGCTTGTCGCCTTCCGAAGCCGTAGAGATGTTTTATCGCAGAATCATTGAAGACGGCAGCGTAGAATCTGTGAAAAGATCTAAAGAATGAAGCCGTTAATAATCGTTTAATGTAAAAGAAAGATGACCGCGAACGCGGTCATCTTGTGTTTATCACTTATTTCTCATCATGTAGTACATGATCGACCCGCCGACGAACACACCAATAATGGTACATATTATGATGATGAAAGGTGTGACCGCGGTATTGCTCCCGTCTCTCCCTAAGGGCCCCTGGTTTCCTTGCACATGAAGTCCGGATGTTCCCTGCTCACCCTGTTCGCCTTGTTCACCCTGAGATCCCTGAGGACCCTGCGGTCCTTGTACCCCGGGCGATCCCTGTGGTCCGGCCGGTCCTTGGAGTCCGCCGATGTTTGTCGGATTACCGTCGCCTGATGTGTATGCGCTGTGTTTCTCTATCTGCGCATTTCCGTTATTCGCAAAGACGATCAACTGCGGATACTGACTGTGGATCAACTCAGCTTTAAGAACTCCTTCTGCGGGATCGTAGAATATCGAGAAAGTATCCTTTTCGAATACCCACCTGCCGTCTTGGAATTCATTCATTACCGTCTTTAATTTCCCTTGCCGAACATCCTCTGCGGTGAATGTCTTTATGCCGACGTGTTCAGCTGTTATGACGTCTCCCGCGAGTTCTATACCGTACATCAATGTCAGACTCTGGTCCGAGTTGAATGTTCCGATAACGGTTCCGAATTTACCGTCTGCGCCTGTGACTATACCTGCGTTGTAACAATAACTCAATATGCCGGGCTCCCAAATGCTGGCGGTATCTCCGACGATACCGCCTGCGGTTTCAACTCCTTTCACAATACCGAGATTGTAGGAATGTTTAACGAATATCCCGATCCCGGCTATTCCTCCGACGTTGTCGTATCCTGTGACGGTTCCTGCGGAATAACAGTTGCTTATCTCAACATGTGAAGCGTCACCGACTATACCGCCCACGTTATCGTTGCCGGTAACATTGCCGATGAAGTAACAGTTCATCATCGTGTGATTGAAAACTGTGCCCAGGGTATTGCCGATAATACCGCCCACGTTATTGTTGCCGGTAACATCGCCGGTCACTCCGAGGTTTCGTATCATCGCATTGAATTTTGTTGCTCCGAACAATCCTTGGTCATCCCTGTCGGGCGCATTGATCCTAAGGCCGGATATCACATGATCATTCCCGTCGAACACATCGTCAAAGGGCAAACCACTGTTACCTATGGGAACCCAGAAGTGATCGGATAGATCGATATCTCTTTCGAGGATGAATACCGCAGAATTGCCGGAGAAGGCAGAATTGGCATAAGCGCTGGCAACCCATGCGAGTTCATTTGGTGTGTATATGTGGACATAATGGACCCAAGTACCGTTGAATGTCACTATTAGTTCCTGTTCTTCCGGTAACGTGATGAAGTCAGCCCAATTGTTCTCATCCCCCTCGGCTTCGACCGAGGTCGATGTTACCACTGCAGTAGTGGCAATGATGAATAAAGCTGTCACCACTGCCGCAATAAGTTCTTTTCTCATTTCTTTCAATTCCTGTTTAAATTGTGACTGGAATAGCATAGAATGCGAATTCCTACAGGACCGTGGTAAACTGGATTAGATTTAATAAGCTGTCAAGCACGTGAATGATACCGTAAATGAGATAGATTTATAATCATGAATATGAGACTTTGAAGCACACAAATATAATTGTGCCAGCAAATAATATTTTTCAAAATCAACTCACATTTTTTTCAGTCTTGGTATATCGTCTGCCCTTATTTCCCAAACCGCTTATGGGTTGTGACCTCGAGTATATGCGATATTATATCTCTCGATCAAGCAATACTTCTCCATTCTGTTTCCGGATATCGAAAGAATCGAAGAAAAAACCTTCTGAACAATGGAAAAAGATAAAGACTTTATTAATAAATCGATAATATCCCCATGGAATTGTGGTTGCTGTTCGCGCTTGCTTCTGCGATTTTCGCAGGCCTCACGGCAACACTGATAAAGATCGGCGTAAAGAATGTGGACTCGAACCTTGCCACTGCTTTACGAACTGTGATAGTCCTGATATTTGTGTGGGCACTCGTATTCATCGTCGGCTCTCAGACCGCAATATCCGACATCTCGTCCAAAACCTTCATATTCCTGATGTTTTCCGGATTGTCCACAGGCGCATCATGGCTGTGCTACATCAAAGCCATCCAAATAGGCAGCGTGAGCAAAGTCACTCCCGTGGATAAAAGCAGTACCGTTCTGACGATCATTCTCGCATTCCTGCTTCTCGGCGAGAGCATGACGCTTTTTACATTGGTGGGAATAGTGATCATCGTCGCCGGAACATATCTGATGATACAGAAGACCGCGAATGATACAGAATCAAAGGATACAAGAAAAAGCTGGTTCTTTTTTGCCTGTCTGAGTGCAATATTTGCCGCAATGACGGCAATTCTGGGTAAAGTGGGAATAGAAGATATCGAATCGAATCTGGGTACTGCGATAAGAACCGTCTTTGTACTGTTAATGGCGTGGCTGGTGGTTTTCATCAAGAAACCCAATCATTCCATAAAGGCTGTATCGAAACATAATTGGCTGTTCATCGTACTCTCGGGAGTCGCTACTGGACTTTCATGGATGTGCTTCTACTACGCCCTTCAGAACGGTCCGGTGAGTATCGTGGTTCCTATAGACAAACTAAGCATAGTCTTCACGATCATATTCGCTTACTTCATACAAAAAGAAAAGATCTCTTTCAAAATGATAATTGGACTTGTTCTAATTGTGATAGGAACAATGTCGCTTCTGATCGTATTTTAAGGCCGAACGGTAGTACTACGTAGGCCCGCCCCGATTAGCAAATTTTACTAACTTGTAGATGAGAAATGAACATCAGTAAAACGGTTTACCCTATTGTTGAAAAATTCATTGAGTACAAATAACTCATACTGACCTTAATTCTTTAAGGATTTGCTCGCATTCTCCCCTAAGTATAGGAACTTCTTTGGAAATTGTACCCCATACTACATGCATGTTCATCTTATCGTAGTTGTGCGATAACATGTCTCTGTATTTCGCAATATCTTTCCACTCAACAGCAGAATATCTCACTATTGTTTCGACAGAAAGCCGTTTTACTTTCTCCCCAATCTGTATCAAAGCGAATGCACAACTGTTCTGAAACAGTACATCTTCCAAAAAATCTTCCTCGTCTGAACCAAACCTTGTGATTGCTTCTGCTATTTCTCCGCAATATTCAATAATCGATTCTAAACATTGTGCATCACGCTTCATAAATGAGTCTTCGGTCACGAAGTACCTCCTGTAAAAAATCATCTTTGATGTGCGAATCTTCGGATATTATATCCACTCCAACCTCCAGCGCCTCTTCCAATTCTCGCAATAATCCGCACAGTTTTGTAAGTGTTTGAATGCGCCCCGGAACTATGTAAAAATCAAAATCACTGTCAAAACTATTATCTCCTCGTGCTCTCGAACCAAAAAGATACACGCGTTCCACTCCATACCTTTCGGCAATAGGTACAACTATCTCACGTAATTCTTCAAAACTAAGATTGCGTTTGATCTCTGTTGCGACCATGAACATATATCAACAAAATACACTATAAGACTTATTGCTCAATGTGAAAATTCAGTGGGCCCGCCCAGATTAACCCGTTTTACTAACCAGCATCTGAAAAATAGATTTCAATAAAACGGTTTACTTTGTTATTGAATAATCCACAATATGTATAAATTTCAAATCCCATTCAATATTATGGATGATGTCTACCTAATATACGTCTTAACGATAATTTTAGTAGCAATCATTTTAACGATTTATTTTCAAAATAAGAAAATCAGATACTGGACTGGCATCACCGGTTCATCGTTTTGGACTAAACAATTAAATGTCAATCAAAATCTGGCAAAAAAACAAAGAATCGGTTTTGCATCCCTTTTGTGTGCATCCCTTTTCATTTTTCTTTGTATTATCTATCTAACCACTCATGAAATGACGATAATTTTTGCAGGACTCTTCGGAGGATTAATTAGTGGAATCTTCACCCTGTATATGAAATACAAAAAGACTAAGGTCACTCGATCTGAATGAATGCATTTTGTATCAGAGAAAAAAGCAGAATATGTGGGCCCGCCCAGATTTGAACTGGAGTTACTTGCACCCCAAGCAAGAAGGATACCAAGCTACCCCACGGGCCCTTTTTTGTTTAAATGGTTTTTTTAAAATGGTTTATCCGAGAGGTGCGATCTCTCCGATGAGATCGGCGTGAGACACTATCATCCTGCGGCAACAGTATCTCTCGAATCCCAGATTGTCAAGGACCTCTTTCG
>JGI994J12354_10002059_pt1 | contig 20046 bp, 15 predicted proteins | sample IntmicLarv3ML3BL_FD_12354 | JGI IMG/M metagenome (IMG submission 12354)
ATGGCAGGCCTGCGTGCAGAATATACGTCTACCAAAGGTGAATCTCCCACCACAGGAAATATATTTAAACGCGACTATCTCGGATGGTTTCCAAGCGCTTACCTGCAATATCAAATCAACGAAAAGCAGGGATTGAATCTTTCGTACTCCCGCAAAATCAATCGACCGGGCTACAGTATGTTGAATCCGTTCCGATTATATGTAGATCCGTTCACTTATACAAGTGGAAACCCCGATCTGGATCCGTCATATAACAATACTGTCGGATTAAGGTACAGTTTGGGCAATTATTCGCTAAATTTAAATTACTTTATTGAAAATGATATTTTTTCACAGGATTACATACAGGATGATGCGAACCGTACAATGGGCGTTGTGCCCAAAAATCTCGGAAAAAAACAAGGATTCACATTGAGCGGTTTTGCTCCCATTCATTTTGCCAAATGGTATGACCTACAAATTTATTCCCAAGTTTCGTTGAATATGTTTGATACTCACCACAGCGGCGAACGCTTCCGTAAAGATTTTATTTCAGCCTATTCGAGCCTTACGCACTCATTTACCATATTGCCGACATTGAGAGCCAATTTACAGATGATGTGGATGAAAACAGGCTATCACGGAATACTTCAACTTGAAGATATCGTGTTAATGAACGCCCAAATAGAACAACAGTTATTTGATAAGCGAGTGAGTTTATCGCTATCATGCGACGATTTATTAAGTTCGGAAGTTTACAAAGGAAAAATCGACTTTGCGAACATAAACCAAGTCATCAGAGAAGACCATCACAGGCGCAAAATAATGCTTACCGTACGATACAATTTCGGTTCGCAGCAGGTGCGCGGAGCGCGAAATCGTAGTGTTGGTATCGAAGATGAAATGGGCAGATCAAGATAATGAAAAGTAATATTAAACTATTGTTCAATAAAAAAATAGAGAGGATAAATTCAAAGGGGATTTATCCTCTCATCTTTTTAGGAAAATAAAAAAATATTTATTTTGTACTTCTCTCGGCTTGCACCAGCGCCGAAGGCGAATGAAAAATGAAAACACCGATTAAGAGAGTGCAGAGTCCAAGCTTGCTTGGTATATGCCGAACGTGAGGTGTTTGGACGTAGTCAAAAGTGAAAAATAAAAATTATAAAACCAATAAAAAATAAGCAAGCTTATTTTGTACTTCTCTCGACTTGCACTATCTTTGATAAATCGAAGATAGGCGGCGCCTCGGAAGTAAAAATAAAAAAATATTTATTTTGTACTTCTCTCGACTTGCACTATCTTTGCCACACAAATACAAGTTATGAAACGACGTATTATTCTGTCAATAATTATATTTGTTTTTTTTGTTATTGTTTTCTTTTTACAGAAAATGATATTTATTTTTATGCATGGCAGTGTCAATGGCAGCATTGATATTAATGATACATTACAGATATTATATAATGGTTTGTTGATAGATTTGTCGATGAGTGGATATCTTACTGTTATCCCGATGTTTCTTTTAATCGCATCAGTCAGGTTTGAAACGAAGCTTTTGGTGAAAGCGTTTGATATTTACTTTATTTTTTTTCTGTCTGTTATCGCAGTGATTTCGATTGTTGATACAGTGCTTTATTCATATTGGGGATATCATATTGACTCGACAGCATTGTTTTACATGTTGAATCCGAAAGAAATTGTAGCAAGCGCATCTGCCGGAGAATGGATTGTGCGTACTCTGATAACAGTCGTTTATGCTACATTCATGTACCTTTGTTATTTTTTTACTATACGCAAGTTATTACTGAAACTTACTATCCCTCGGAATATTGTAATAACATATATAACTATGATATTGCTTACCTGCACATTGTTTTTGCCAATAAGAGGGAGTTTGACCGTTTCGACGATGAATGTCGGTTTTGCATATTTCAGTGACCGTATGTTTCTTAATCATGCTGCAATCAATCCGGTATTTAATTTAGCATATTCGGCTTTTAAAATTGATGATTTCTCGTCGCAATACCAATTTTATGATATCGATGAAGCTTCAAAAGTGTTTGATAAGTTGAGCAAACAGCCTCTAAACGACAATATTCCGCAGTTGTTGAGTACCGATAAGCCGAACATAATACTCTTTATGCTTGAAAGTTTTTCTTTCGATGTGGGCATTGATTCCGTCATTGCTCCCAATATGCACAAATATGCGAAGGAGGGTATATTTTTCGAAAAATTTTATGCTAACGGCTTTCGTACCGACAGAGGAATTGTTTCCATTCTTGGCGGTTATCCTTCACACCCTACGGTTGCAATATTGAAGCATCCCAAGAAAACGGAGTCTTTGCCATCCATTCCTAAAAGTCTTAAATTGGCGGGATACGAAAATCAATCGATGTATTACGGTGGAGATATAAAATTTGCCAATATGCGCTCTTTTCTTGTTGGAGCCTGCGGTATTACCGATATAGTGTCGGATAAAGATTTTCCCGTTAAAGAACGTCTTACGAAATGGGGTGTTCCCGACAAACCGCTTTTTGACAGGGTGTATGGCGATATTATGAAGAAGCTTCCTGAGATTTTATCCGAACCATCCCTGAATGTTGTTCTCACACTTAGCAGCCATGAGCCTTTCGATGTGCCGGTCAAAACGTTTAACGAGCCTTTTTTGAATTCGGTTAATTATACCGACAAATGCCTTGGTGATTTTATTTCAAATCTTAGGAAGACAGATTTATGGGATAATACGTTGATAATCCTCTTGGCCGATCATGCAATGCAGGGTTATCCGCAGGGAGCCGATAATTATGAACAAATTCGCTATAAAATACCGATGATCTGGATTGGCGGAGCCGTAAAGCAGCCTCATGTTGTTTCTGATTACGGATCACAAAATGATTTGGCTGCTACGTTATTATCACAACTTAAGATCGATTATTCGGATTTTAAATTCAGTAAGGATATGTTTAATCCGCAAGGCAGCAAGTTCTCCTTTTATTCTTACGTAAACGGATTTTGTATGATGGATACATTGAGCAAATATGTATACGATAACAATCTGGATAAGACTCTTGAGCAAACAGGCAATCCGGACATGGAAAAACAAGCAAAATCCTTTTTCCAGATGATGTACATCGATTTAGCTGACAGATAAAAAAAGAGGATATNNNNTATCCTCTTTTTTTATTTCGCATAGCTTACCGCTCGCGTTTCGCGTATCACGGTAATTTTCACTTGTCCGGGATAAGTCATTTCATCCTGAATCTTCTTTGCAATTTCGCCGGACAGGCTTTCGACATCTTTGTCTTCTATCTTGTCAGCTCCAACTATTACACGCAGTTCGCGACCCGCTTGTATGGCGTAAGTGTTAATAACGCCGGGATAAGATAAGGCAAGCTGTTCGAGGTCGTTAAGACGTTTGATATACGCTTCAACAATCTCACGTCGTGCGCCGGGGCGTGCGCCTGATATGGCGTCGCAAACCTGTACAATAGGTGCAATCATTGTCTGCATTTCTACTTCGTCGTGGTGAGCGCCGACAGCATTACAGATATCCGGTTTCTCCTTATACTTTTCGCAGAGCTTCATTCCAAGAATGGCGTGTGGCAATTCAGGCTCTTCATCGGGTACTTTTCCTATATCATGCAAAAGTCCGGCACGACGAGCTTTTTTTGGGTTCAGGCCAAGCTCTGACGCCATTATTGCGCACAAATTGGCTGTCTCACGAGCATGCTGAAGCAGGTTTTGTCCGTACGACGAACGATACTTCATTTTTCCTATAAGGCGGATAAGGTCAGGGTGAAGGCCGTGAATACCGAGGTCGATAGCTGTGCGCTTACCTGTCTCAATCACTTCTTCTTCAACCTGTTTCTTTACTTTGCTCACCACCTCTTCGATGCGTGCAGGATGAATACGTCCGTCTTGCACTAACTGGTGAAGAGCTAAGCGGGCAATCTCGCGGCGAACGGGGTCGAAGCCCGACAGAACGATAGCTTCGGGGGTGTCATCCACAATTATCTCTATACCCGTAGCACCTTCCAATGCACGGATATTACGTCCTTCGCGCCCAATTATGCGCCCTTTCATCTCGTCCGATTCGATTGGGAAAACCGTTACGGAGTTTTCTATTGCAGTCTCCGTGGCTACACGTTGTATCGATTGCACGACGATTTTCTTCGCTTCCATATTAGCCGTCATCTTTGCCTCTTCCATTATCTCATTTATATAGGAAGAAGCATCTGTTTTGGCTTCATCTTTGAGTGATTCGATAAGTCGTTCCTTCGCATCATCGGCTGACAGACCGGATATCGCTTCTAATTGCTCAACCTCACGCTGGTGCATCTTTTCGAGGTCTTGTTGTTTCTTTTCAACTACTGTTAATTGCGAAGAGAGATTTTCTTTGATTGCATCTATTTCGATGCTTTTGCGTTGCAGTTCTTCCTGTCTTTGTGAAAATGTTGTCTCGCGTTGTTTCAGTTTAGCCTCGACAGACTGTATTTTCGCATTACGCGCAGTTACTTGTTTTTCCAGATCTGCTTTCAGTTGGATAAACTTTTCCTTCACTTCCAGCAATTTGTTTTTCTTCATCACATCGGTCTCTCTCTCAGCATCTCTAATCATCTTCTCATGCTTAGATTTCAAGAGGAGCCTTGATATTATCCATGTCAGCAATCCGCCTGCTACGAAAGCGGTTATGACTGCTACAATAATCAATACATCCATTTGTTGTTATTAGTTTTTTTAGTTACACATTGATATAAATAAAAACACACTAACCCGGAACGTGTTTCCACTTTCCCGACCAGTGCGTGATTTTCCTAAATAAGTATGATATTACTGCTCTTTCAGATAATCTTTCAACTTTTCATTAAGTTGTTGTATTTTCGTAGTGAAAGGCACCGTATCATTTTTCCTTTCCAGCCGCAGATGGCTTGTCGCAATATCTATGGCTACCATTGCCATTAAATCCGATTCCGATATATCTGCTTCGGAGAAAACTTGTTTATATGCATTAAATTTTAGTCGTAGCTGTCTTGCCGCCTCTCGAACCAATTCTTCGTCGTCAGCATCGATGTTAACCGGATATCTCTTGCCTCCCGGAATAACTTCCAACGTTATCAGCATTTCGTCCGACATAAATTATTCATTTAAAAGTGCAATGCATGTATCCACTTCCCGCACTAATTTATTTAACCGCTTACGTGCATTCCGAAATCCTTCCTCGTCTTCGATAAGTCTTCGTGCCGCAAGCAGGTTTGCGTATTTGGATTGTAATGCCTCTAATGCTTGTTTTGTTTGTTGTATTATCTCGTCTTTTTCGTTTAAGGATGCTTCCAAACTTTCTATATTACGTTGTTTATCGTCGCACAAAATAACAAGTTCTTGTACGCGTTCTTCGAATACAGCTAACAAATTGTTCTCTTTCTCGGTCATTTCATACCAAATTGCGTACAAAAATATATTTTATTATTGTGAAAAACAATTTTTTCGCGTATAATTTTGTGAAAAATGAAAAAAAGGCTGTTCGTCATATTTGACGAACAACCTTTTATGTACTCTTTCTCACTCTCTTATTACGCTAACCAAACGTATAAATCATCTTCTTTTTCTTCGAAGACAAGCTTGTCTTCTTTTGCTAACCATCCCAGAGCTGAATATAATTCTTTGTCTGCTCTGATTTTCGTAACTTTCTTCAATTCTTTAGTACTCATTTTTCCGGATGTACTTAAAGCTGTCCAAACGACTCCGGCGTTCGTTCCAATAGTTTCAATTGTCATGTTTGTTTATAATTTTTTAAAACCCGGGCGCAAAGGTAGTAATAAAAATGAAAAACGAAAAATGAAAAATGAAAAATATTGTCTCCGGATGATTACCAATCGTGTTCGTCGTCTGTTTTATCTTCAGGCTCTTCGATATCTTCTTCCTCGATGAAATCGTCGTTCTCGACGATGATTATATCCATATTCCTGTGTACAATCTTTTCTTTATCCTGAAATGTCTCTTTGTTCAATTCCACCCAAAGAATGTCTTTTAGTTCATTTAGTCCGATATTCGCTACAGCCGAGATAAATACACACTGCATCTTTTCCGGCAAGTTGCGTTCGAGTCCTTTTTTAAGTTCATCATCGAGCAGGTCACTTTTGGTGATTGCGAGTATGCGACTCTTATCTGCGAGGTCAGGATTATATTTTTCGAGTTCTCCGCTAAGTATTTCGTATTCTTTCTTTATGTCATTGCTATCTGCGGGTATCATAAACAGTAGCAGTGAGTTACGTTCTATATGTCTCAGAAAACGAAGACCCAGACCTCTGCCTTCGCTCGCGCCTTCTATTATACCCGGAATATCGGCCATGATAAATGAGCGGTTGTCGCGGTATTTCACCATGCCGAGGTTCGGCTCAAGTGTCGTAAAAGGGTAATTTGCGATTTTCGGTTTTGCAGATGTTATAACAGATAATAAAGTTGACTTGCCTGCATTGGGTAATCCAACAAGCCCAACGTCGGCAAGCAGTTTCAATTGCATTATGACGTGACGCTCTTCTTTCGGCTCACCCGGTTGTGCATAACGCGGAGCCTGATTTGTAGGTGTTTTAAAATGAGTATTTCCCCATCCGCCCTTGCCGCCTTTCAGCAGGCGTACGACCTGTCCGTCTTCCGTAACGTCGCAGAGAAACTCACCTGTATCGGCATCATATACGACCGTGCCGCACGGCACTTCGACATAGCGATCGACGCCGTCTTTACCCGTACTGCCTTTGGCGCTGCCGCTGTCACCGGATGTTGCTATTATATGACGCTCATATTTAAGGTGAAGCAGTGTCCATAAATTGCGATTGCCTCGCAGGTACACATGTCCGCCGCGTCCGCCGTCACCTCCGTCAGGACCGCCTTTAGGTATATACTTAGCCCTACGGAAATGCGTTGAGCCTGCCCCTCCCTTTCCGGAACAGCAATATATTTTTACGTAATCTACAAAATTCGATTCAGCCATATAAAATAGTGAAAAATGAAAAGTGAAAAATGTTATTTTTTAATTGTGCATTGTGCATTGCTTCCTTACAGAAAGCGACTCATTGTTTTATTTTTAACATCAAGGAACGTTGTTAATTGTCAATTGTTTTTAGTTTTTCGTCTATGCGATTGAAGATATCTTCGATTGAACCCATTCCTTTTATTGGTGCATGTTTGCCTTTCTTTTTGTAGTGTTCGGCAAGCGGGGCTGTTTGTGAATGGTATACTTTCAGTCGTGATTGTATAGTCTCTTCGTTATCATCGGAGCGTCCGGAGATTCTTCCGCGTTCGAGCAGGCGTTTGATAAGTTCTTCTTCTTCAACCTGCAAATCGATTAGTATTGAAACTTCCATATTGCGCTTATCAAGGATTTTTTCGAGAGCTTCGGCCTGCGGTATAGTACGTGGGAATCCGTCGAAAATTATTCCTTTAGTGTTATTTATTGTTTCGAGGAAATTGTCGAGTATGTCACAAATTAGTTCGTCCGGCACTAACTGTCCTTTGTCGATAAAACCTTTTGCTATCTTACCCAACTCTGTTTCATTTTTAATTTCCCGGCGAAGCACTTCGCCTGTAGATATATGAGTAAGATTATAATTTTTTTTCATCAAATCGCTCTGTGTTCCTTTTCCGGAACCCGGCGCACCGAAAATTACGATGTTAAGCATCTTTTGATAATTATTTATTGTTTATTGGTCGTTGTTTATTGGTCGTTAGGGTTATTCCGCAATTTTATAGATATTGCGTGATGTGCGTCCCAAACCATCAAAGTCGAGTCCGAATCCGACGATAAAATCATTTTCTATCTCCATACCTACATAATCCGGTTTGAGGTCACACTTTAGCGAATCCGGTTTGAGCAGCATAGTTGCAAGACGAACATCTTTTGCACCTTCTTCACGAAGGCGGTTTGTAACATACTTCATAGTCAATCCGGTGTCAATAATATCCTCAAGAAGAACGATAGGGCGATTCTTTACATCACTGCGAATCGGCAAAAGTTCCTGGACGATACCTGCCGATTTTGTCCCATGATACGACGAATAAGCGGCAAACGTAAGTTCATAAGTTGGCGGAAGCTTGCTCATAATTTCTGCGACGAACATATAAGCGCCATTTAGAATCCCTACAAATAAAGGGTTTTTTCCATCCATGTCACGATAAATATCGTCTGCGATTTTTGATATTGCACTTACAATCTTGTCTTCGGTAATGTACAATTCAAAAGTCTTACCGTGTAATTCGATCTTTTTTTCTACCATGTCTTTGTTATTAATGAAGACACAAAGATAGTGCAAGTTGAGTGCAATACAAAATAAACGTGTTTATTTTTATTGTCGAAACGCAGCCTATCTTCTATTTCTTGAAGAAAAGATAGTGCAAGTTTTTTATTTTTTTATTGCCTTTCGTAGAATTCGAGTATTTTTTTGCGGAAGATGAAATCGTATTTAGCTTGTGTGCGGTTTGAAAGTGTTCTTGTCATGCTCGTTTTGGAATCGTTGTATTCGTACATTGTAGCTCGTCCGTTGTCGAGCTTTTCCTGCATGTAACCGAAAGCTTTCTCCGCTGATTTGTAAGCCGACTCCGATGATTTATATTTTTCTTCGGATGTTACCGCTTTGTAGTAGGCTTCCTGTATTTCTTTGTATAACGATTTTTTTGTATTTTCAAGCTGAAGTTCCTGCAGGCGCATGTTCAGCTTGGCTGTTCTTACGTTATTACGTGTACTGAAACGGTTGAAAATAGGTATGCTGAGATTAAATCCGAAGTACTCGTTTCTGTTATTTTTAAACTGTTGGGAGAACGACGGATTGTCGTGGCCATTTATTTTGAAATAGTAGGAACTATATCCTGCACCGAAGCTTAAAGTGGGATAGTATCCGCTTTGCGCCATTTTTATATATTTGTCACTGCTTTCGAGGCGCAGTTCTTCGGCACGTATAGATGCACGTGTTGTCAGCGCTGTTTTGAAAATTGCATCGGGTGTGCGGATGAGTGCAAACTCGGTTAAACTTTCAGGTTCTTCAACATCGAACCCTTCAGGGCTTGGCAGTTCGAGCGCTTGAGTGAGTGAAAGTATGGCCATCTGAAGGTCTGATGCAGCTTGTACAACAGTTAATTCATCATTGGATATCTGCGCTTCTACTTCGTATATCTGCGCTTCGGATGCACGTCCGTTGTCGAACAGTTTCTTTGTGCGTGCGAGTTGTTCGCGACTCAGTTCGACCTGTTTGTCGGCAATACCGAGTATTTCCTTGCTGAAAAGCACTTGAAGATACATGCCGGTTATGTTTATCTCCATGTTTTCCTTTGCTTTTTCAAGCTCTGCGGAAATAGCTTGCAAGTCGATTTTTGCTGCAGCTATCTCATTGCTTATCATAAAACCGGTGAAGATAGGCACTGATGTGGATGCCGACCACGAGGTCCTGCTTGAATTGTTGTCCTGATACGTGTTGTCGAATCCCGAAGTTGAGCGACCGAAATTAAACGAATGCGAAGCGCTTGCCGAGAGGTCGGGCAGGCGTTTGTTCTGCGAAGTGTTTAGTGTAACTTCTTGTTTCTCAATGCTTGTCTGCTGCATCTGTATCTCCAGATTATGCTCGTTGGCATAGTCAATACATTCCTGCAATGACCATACCTTTGCATTCTGCGCATTAATTGTTGCAGCTAAAAATATGAACATTAATACAGATATGATGTTTTTTTTCATTGTTTATTTTTTTAATCGTGTAATCGTTGAACTGTTTAATCGTTGAATTGTTTATCGCCGAAGGCTCTATTTTTCATTTACTTGTACCGCTCCCTGAATTTTATCTTCCGTGGTGAGACCTTCGATAATTTCAATTTTCATGCCGTCGCTAAGTCCTGTTTTAACATAATGTTTTTCAAAGACTTGCTTTGGCGTCTCTGCTTTAAGTATCTGTACGAATGCAGAGTCGCCGTTGAATGAGACTGTACTTTCCGGAATGGTCAGGACATCTTCGGCTCGTTTCAGGACAATTTCTGCGTTCGCACTGTATCCTGCTCGTATAAAAACGCTGTCCGGAATAATTACAGCCGCTTTGACTTCGAACTGGATGGCTCCGCTTTTCTCTTCGCCTTTTGGTGAAACGTACTCAAGAATGGCATCGAAAGTATAACCTTCCAACGCTCCGATGGTAAGTTTTATAGGCATGCCTTCGTTTATGCGGCCTATCTCCGTTTCATCAACATAACCTTTGAAAATCATATCGTTCATGTTTGCTACAGCTGCAATAGTTGTACCATCGTTAAAGTTATTGCTTTGTATAACGGAATTACCAACCTCTATTGGAACGTCAAGAACCATACCGGTGATTGTGCTTCGTACTTGTGTTGTACTTGCCACTTTTGAATTTTTGGCTATACCGTCGCGCACTATTTCGAATGCGCTTTGTGCATTTAATAGCTCTTCTTTGGATTTAAGGTAGTTGGCTTTCGATAAATCATGCTCCTCGGCAGTTATAATACCTTGCTTAAATAGCTGCTCATCACGCTTATATGTACTTTCAATCTGCTTTAACGAAATCTCCGCCACGTTGACGCGCGATTCTGCGCTGTTCAACTGTATCATCTCAGGTATGACTTTCACGATAGCTATGATTTCGCCTGAAACGACACTTTGTCCTGCCTCTTTAAGCAATTCGGAGATAATACCCGAGATTTGTGGTTTGATGAGGATCTCATATCGTGGTTCCACATTTCCGGTAGCTACTGTTTTCGTTTCAACAGTACCTTTTTCGGGGCTTGTAATCTCATAAACAACTTCTACCGGCTGTGCTTTCTTCCATAAGAAATAGAATGTTCCTAATACAGCTATTCCTAAGAATGACAGCAGGATAATTCGCATGATTTTTTTTACTAATCCTTTTTTCATTTTCTTGAATTATTATTATTTTTAACTTTTGACTACGTACAAACACCTCACGCTCGGCATAACTCAAGCAAGCTTGGTTTCTGCTCTCACTTAATCGGTGTTTTCACTTTTCATTTTTTTGCTACTCTTCCCTGATTGCATCAATCGCTTTTATCTGCATAGCTCTCCATGCAGGAATAAGCCCTGCGAGTAATCCGCAAAACAACAGGACTATTGTTGCTGCTACTGCGGTGCCAATGTGTACTCCGGGATTGAGAATCGGAGTAGAGTCGGGAGGTTGAATCGATAAAGCCTTGTCGACTAAGTCCAGCACGAACACTCCCGCGCTTAATCCGAGCAGTCCCGCAATAGATGTAAGAACAAGACTTTCGCTCATTACTTGTGATATTATGTTCCACGGTTTGGCTCCAATCGCACGGCGAACTCCTATTTCGCGTGTACGCTCTTTTACCGTTACCATCATGATATTGCTTATACCGATAATACCGGCAAGCAACGTTCCCATTCCTACTATCCATACAAGAAAGTCAATACCGGCAAAAAGGCTCAGGAACGTACCGAACTGAGCGGCAAGGTTTATTACCGTAACAGCCTGCGGGTCTGTAGGTGATATTTCATTTTGGCGTTTTAGTAATCCGTTGATGTCGTCTATCATTTGTTGTATCGGATGCCCAATTTTGGCGCTAACACAAAGAAAATGCAGTATATCACCCTGATTAAGGGTTTGTTGCATGGTACTAAACGGAAGAACAACCGTAGACTCTGCTCGGCCGCCTATACTTACGTTTGAAATTTGTTTTATTACACCAACAACCTGATAATACAACCCGTTTACTCTGACATACTTACCGCATGGGTCTTCATTCTTGAAAAGCTCTTCGCATATTCTTGATCCGATAACGCATACTTTGCGGCGCTCCTTAAGGTCTATTTCATTAATCAGGCGCCCGAAGTGCAGGTCAGGCTTTTCGATTTCGAAATATGCGGGGTACACGCCTTTAACATTATAAGAACCTGATACTTGTCCATAAACGATATTTTTATCGGAATAATTGCCCCATAAAAGCGGAGATATCGCGTCAATACCTTTTACATCTCGCAGTATCGCGTCAATATCACGATTGCGCATATTCCAGTAACGCCCCTTATTAAAGCCGTGATATGGCTCGCTTGTGCGATCGGCGAAAAAGAACAGCGAATTTGTCGCAAAACCATCGACTTGCTTAAACATGGCATTCTTAAACCCCGCTCCCGTACCAAGCAGGATAACAAGCATAAAAATACCCCAAAACACCCCGAAACAAGTAAGTATGCTTCGTGTTTTGTTTCGGGTTATCGTAACCCATATTTCAATCCATCTGTCCGCGTCAAACATAATAGAAAAGCCTCTCCCCAACCCTCCCCCATAGGGAGGGAGATTAGAACCCATGTTTAGTTATTAATTATTATTTTTCAATTTTCAATTTTCATTTTTAATTCAAAAGCTTTGCTTTTGCTATTCCGCTCTCATTGCTTCTATGGCCGATACCTTTGTCGCTTTTCGGGCAGGGTAATACCCGGCAAACACTCCTGCGATAATCAACACAATTGTAGACGATATGGCAATGCCAAGACTGACCGTAGGATTGCGAAATAAAGTCAGGTCTTCACCCGGATTACTTCCGGTAGGAACATCGTTTGCTCCCGACATTGTCATAATGGTGTTTACACCCTCCATAACTCCTATACCCGAAATCATCCCGATATATCCGAATACTGCTGTAATTAAAATCGATTCGAAGATGATAAGCTTAAGAATGGAAGAAGGTGGCGCACCTATCGCTTTGCGTATTCCTATTTCCCGTGTACGCTCGCGTACCGTTACTAACATTATGTTGCTAACTCCTACAATTCCTGCCATAAGCGTACTTATTCCGATGATCCAGATAAACATCAGTATGCCCCCCGTCAAACTGCCGAACATGCGTATCTCATTGCTTGTATTATACATTCCGACAGCGGAAGTATCCGTAGGGTCGAACTTATGTCTTTTAGCAAAACTTTCACGTAAGCGTTGTTCGAACGCCTCAGTCTCTTCTTCGGTTGTAACGCCTTTGACAGTAAAAGATAGCTGGTAAAATCCACGTCCTTTGTTATATAATAATTGTGCCGTCGAGAAAGGAATATACGCGGGGGCATTGTTGCTCATGTTTTTGTCGTAATAAACACCGACGACCTGAAACATGGAATGTCCGCAACGAACAAATTCTCCGAGCGGGTCTTTGTCGCGAAAGAGAACTTCCGCCATACGCGGACTTAAAACGATGACTTTACGCTTGCTGCTTATGTCTATTTCGTTTATGAATCGCCCTTTTCCGGGGTGAAACTGAATAAAATTGATCAGTGCGTGGTCAGGAAAGACCCCGTTTGTTTCGCCCGTAAAATATTCCTTGTTGACAGTAAGTGTGTCACTGTGATTGACTGTAGCTGAACACAAGTCAACTTCCGGATGATCATGCTTTAACATGTAATAGTCTTCATCTTTGAAAACAAGCCTTCTGTTAGGCTTCATACCCTGCCAGGGTTTCGAAGTCCAGCGTGGCCACATTTCTACGCGGTTCTCGCCCCAATCCCTGAAATTATATGCTATACCGTTGCTTAATCCGTTACCAGCACCCAATAATACGACAAGCATGAAGATTCCCCACCAGACAGAGAAGCCCGTAAGAAAAGTACGAAGTTTGTTTTTCTTCATCGTACTCCATATCTCCCGAAAGTTGTCGAAATCAAACATCGTCTTTTTCTATAATTCCGTCCTTAACATGTATAATACGATTTGTCGCGTCGGCAACAGACTTTTCGTGTGTTACGATTATCATCGTCATGCCTGTACTGTTCACTTCGCGCAGCAGTTCCATCACTTCGACTGTTGTCACACTGTCGAGCGCTCCTGTCGGCTCATCAGCCAATATTATCTGTGGGTTGGTGATAAGCGCACGAGCTATAGCTACGCGTTGCTTCTGACCTCCCGACAACTCGTTCGGCATGTGTTCGGCCCAGTCTTTTATGCCAACTTTATCTAAATATTCCATTGCGCGCAAATTTCTTTTTTTGCGCGAAATACCTTGATAATATAGAGGTAATGCCACGTTTTCCATGGCGTTTTTAAAAGTAATGAGGTTGAATGACTGAAAAATAAACCCGATCATCTTATTTCTCAGTTCTGCAGCGCGACTTTCGCTGAGGTCTTTTATCAATTGTCCGTCTAAGTAGTAATCACCCGAGTCGTATGTATCAAGGATGCCTAAAATATTAAGCAGTGTACTTTTTCCCGATCCTGATGCTCCCATGACGGAAACCATTTCTCCTTTTTCTATATCGAGATCAATCCCTTTAAGAACATGCAATGGGGTGCCGTTGTCATAAGTTTTGTTGATTCCTCTTAGTTTTACTATCATTTAGCTATATGGTTTGTGTAGTTTTAATCAGAAAGTCAAGTGCGTTTTTTGATAATTCTTTTAATTAGACGACAAATATCTTTTTTTGTTACAGATAAAGCAAAAATAATTGAATGTTTTTTTTATACTTAGTGATTTTTAACAATAAATTTCCGCTAAATTACTTTTATTTTTGTCTCCTTTCTTTTTATGATAATACCGGTACAAATATAGCGTATCTCAAATTAATAATATGTTATCACAACGTTATTATTAGGTTAACGTTACGTTAACGTTAAGTTTTTATCCATGCTTATTTTTTGTGAAATTAAATTTTTTCATGTAAGTTTGTACGATTTTTTCATTTAAAATATAATGCTATGAAGAAGTTATTCGAAACATCCAAGATTAAAGAGATTGATGCGTATACGATTGAAAATGAGCCTGTTGATTCTATTGATTTGGTTGAGAGGGCATCGTCGGTATTTGTTAATGAGTTTTGCCGCAGGTACTCATCGCGATATAATAAGATATATGTATTTGCAGGGCAGGGGAATAATGGTGCGGACGCGTTGGCTATAGCCGGAATGTTGATTGAAAAAGGCTACAACGTGTTTACGTATCTCATTAATCCGTCGAATATACTTTCGAAAGAGTGTGAGGCGAACAGAAATCGCTTGTGCGAAGACGGCGGCAGGCAGTTTAAGGAAGTTGTTTCCGGTACGCCTTTTGCTCCGCCGAAGTTCGAACCGCAGGATATTATTATTGACGGGCTTTTCGGTTCGGGCCTCAGTCGTCCGCTTGACGGCGGGTTTGCCAAGCTTGTCGATTATATAAACCATTCCGAGTCGACAGTTGTGTCGATAGACATACCTTCAGGGTTGTTTGGGGAGGATAATAAAGAAAATAACTTCCAGTATGTTGTTCAGGCAGACCTGACGCTTACGTTTGAGTTTCCGAAACTGTCGTTTCTGTTTCCGGAAAACGCGGTTTTTGTAGGTGAATGGAAAGTCCTTCCTATAGGGCTTCATCCGGACGCATTGCTGAAGACAAAGACATCGTACGGACTTATCACGGATGAGGATATCGCTTCGTTGATCCATACACGTGAGCGTTTTGCGCATAAGGGTGACTTCGGGCATGCGCTTCTTTTGGCGGGAAGTGCTGGTAAGATAGGTGCTGCAGTATTGTCTGCCAAGGGTTGTCTGCGTAGCGGGGCAGGGCTTCTGACCGTTTACCTGCCGTCTCGAGGCGAAGTGATAATGCATACTTCTTTGCCTGAAGCGATGGTTGAGATTGACAGAAATGCGAACTATATAACAGACTTGCCTGATCTTTCAAAATATAACGCAATAGGAATAGGGCCGGGGATAGGTAAGGATAGTGCAACGAAAGATGTTCTTGAAATGCTTCTATCTTCGACCGACGGCAAACCGCTTGTTCTTGATGCCGACGCTATTAATATAATAGCAGAAAACAGTGAGTTGCTGCATCATCTGCCCGAAGGCTCTATTATTACGCCTCACCCCGGAGAGTTCGACCGGCTTGCCGGAGATAGCGAAAGCTCTTTTGAGCGTATGCAGAAAGCACGTGCCATGGCTGCCGAACAAAAGATATGTGTAATATTAAAAGGTTCATACACAGCAGTATGCACTCCTTCAGGGAAAGTGTTTTTCAATACATCCGGTAATCCCGGAATGGCAACCGCAGGCAGCGGTGATGTTCTGACAGGGATGATCTTGGGATTGCTTGCACAAGGTTACCGCACCGAGGAAGCTGCCGTTATTGGCGTTTATCTTCATGGTATCGCCGGAGACCTTGCTGCTGCTAACCTTTCGGAGGAGAGCATGATTGCCGGCGATATAGTTCAAATGCTTGGAAAAGCATTTAAACTAAATGAAAAATGAAAAGTGAAAAATGAAAAATAGCAAAAGTAGAGCTTTTGAGTGAAAAGTGAATTGAAAATCGGCCTTAGCCAAAAGTGAAAAATGTTGTTCAATTGAAAATTGAAAGTTGAAAATGTATTTTTTAATTGTCAATTGTCAATTCATTTTATTCCCAACGATTCTTTTATCTTTTCAATTTTCTCGTTTGCAACTTTTTCTGCATCAGGTATTGCCTCTACTGATTTTACGGATACATGTACTTCGATGTAGAACTTTATTTTAGGTTCTGTTCCCGAGGGACGAATCGATATTTTCGTGTCGTCCTCTGTGTAGTATTGAAGTACATTCGAAGTAGTAGGCATGTTGAGTGAAAAGTCTTCGTTTTCGATGAAACTGTGTCCTTTTAACGACACATAGTCGTAGGTCATTGTTACCTTTGAGCCGCCAATCTCTTTCAATGGGTTTGCACGGAAGTTCTTCATCATCGCTTCAATCTCTTCTGCTCCGCTCTTTCCTTGTTTTACGACAGATATTCCGAGTTCTTTGGAGTAGCCGTATTCTGCATATATACGGTTAAGCAGTCCGAACAGTGTCAGTCCCTGATCTTTAGCCCATGCAGCCATTTCTGCCATAATACATGCGGATGAAACGGCATCTTTATCGCGTACAAAGTCTTCGCAAAGAAACCCGTAGCTTTCTTCGCCTCCTCCGATAAATATTTTCTTACCTTCTTTCTTTCGCATTATATCGGCTATCCATTTAAAGCCGGTGTACACATCATAGAAGCCTACTTCGTTTTTTTCCGCGATGGCGCGGATAGTCTCACTGCTTACAATCGTTTTTACGATATATTCTTTGCCGGTCAGCTTACCAAGTTCTTTCCACCTTGTTATAAGATAGTAAATGAACAAAATTGCAGTCTGGTTTCCATTCAGAAGAACCCATTCGCCGGCATCGTTTTTAACGGCTGCACCCATGCGATCACCATCAGGGTCTGAAGCGAGAACAAGCTCTGCGTCTGTAGCTTTAGCTTTTTCGACAGCCATCGACAGCGCTTCAGGTTCTTCAGGGTTCGGAGAAACAACGGTCGGAAAATCTCCGCTTACTACATCTTGTTCGGGTACATTTATTATATTAGTGAAACCGAATATTTTCATTGCCTCGGGTATGATACTCACTCCCGTACCGTGGATAGGGGTGTAAACGATTTTCATATCCTTGTGGCGCGATATAATATCTTGTGATAACGAAATGGTTTTCAGTTCGTTGATATACATGTCATCGATTTCTTTACCAATTATTTCGATGAGTGCACTGTTTCCGTTGAATTTTATATCGGCGGCACTGCGTATTTTGTTTACTTCGGCGATAGTATTTTTGTCGTGAGGCGATATCATCTGCGCTCCATCGTCCCAGTACGCTTTATAACCGTTATACTCTTTAGGATTATGCGATGCGGTAAGGATAATACCGCTTTGGCATCCGAGCTTGCGAATAGCATAAGATATCTCGGGTGTAGGGCGCAGATCTTCGAACAGGTATACTTTTATGCCGTTAGCCGAAAAAATGTCTGCTGAAATCTCTGCATACTTGCGGCTGTTATTGCGGCAGTCGTGTCCGATAACTACTTTTATTTCAGGTGCGCCGGAAAATTCTTTTTTAAGATAATTTGATAGCCCTTGCGTTGCCGCGCCTACCGTGTATATATTCATGCGGTTGGATCCTACGCCCATAATGCCGCGCAGTCCGCCGGTGCCGAATTCGAGGTCTTTGTAGAATGACTCAATTAGCTCCGTCGGATCTGTGTTATCCAACATTGCCTGTACCTGATTACGAGTATCGTTGTCGTAATCCTTACCTAACCATGCTTCCGCCTTTTTTCTGACTTCGTCTATTAATTCTTCGTTCTCCATATTGACTCAAATAAATTCATAAAAAAGCAAAGATAGTGCAAGCTGAGTGCAATGCAAAATAAACTTGTTTATTTTATTTTCATTGCCGAAGCGCCGCCTATCTTCGTTATTATCGAAACAAAGATAGTGCAAGTTGAGAGAAGTACAAAAAAAACGAGTTTTTTTATTCATGGACGCCTCCTGCCTTCAATTAATTTCATAAAGTAGTGAAAAGCTTTTTTTTTACCATGTGAATGCGTGTTCGAAGACAGATTTGTTACCGCATCCGTCTGTTACTGTAAGCTTTAGGCGGTGATATCCGGGGTGTAATCGTTCGTCGTCGAAATCATACGTTATCAGTGAGTTTTTACCGTCGTATTCGAATAGCGCATATTTACCGTTTATGTCACCTCTAAAAGTAGAAATGCCGCTCAGATTGTCGGTTATGCGGATACTTATTCTCTTTTTGCTTCGCCACATGTTTTGTTCAACCGGCTTTATTATCGGCGGTGTTGTATCACAAGCGACGGCGTATGCTCCCAACTCGCTTATTTCCGCATCAATCCAACCGTCACGATATGTTCCTCCTATCCACGATCTTCTCCTGTTCTGACCCGAAAACCTCACTATCCCAAGCTGTTCTGTATTCACCGGTTCGAAAATGCTGTCAATGAATATTGATAATTGAGCCTGATTATGAAGCGGAACGGGTGTATTATGCAAAATATGAACCGGAGAATACACTTCGTTTGCCGCGATATTATTATAATGCATATAGACACTGTTATACAAGGTTTTATCAGGGATAGCCATTTCGATTCCTTTTGCGATGAATGAATTTTGTTCATACCATCGCAACAGTTTTGTTCCGACAGTATCGGGAGGAGTGATATCCTGCTTCCTGCCTTTAATCTTTATAGGAATTTTGCGAGTGTTACCATTGATGTCCGACAGGGATATGACGACATTATATATCCGCTCTTCGTTAATATTTATCTTTCCGGAGTTGCGGCTTGCAACGAAGCGGGTCTTGTTTCCCGGGTCGACAAATGTTTTTATATAAAATAATCGTCTTTCAGACCACTCCTCATAATCGGTATAACTGTTTATGTATTTAGATTCGTCGAGTGAGAAACGGTCGGTGTAACTGAGGAATGTCTCGAGGCTGTCGACAGTCTGCGATATTTTTTTTATCCCGTAAGAGAATCCCGTTCCGTCCATGCGGTCTACGGCTCTTACCGCCAGTCCTATCTCGCCCCAAGCCTCTATCGTTCCGGAGATAATCGGATTCTCGTTTTTGTCGAGTTTGAATATTATATCCTGTTTCTTATTACTGCCATTGACTATCCCTTTTCCTTCGATAGGATATATTTTTAGTCCGTTAACATGAGGTTTTCTTGTGTCGGGAATACGCGACTTGTAGAAGGTAAGAGGGTCAATCAGTTCGTTTGTCTTCATATCGCGTACCTCGAAGTGAAGATGAGGACCGCCGGAACTGCCGGAGTTGCCGCTGTATCCTATAATATCTCCACGTTTTACCGGCTCTGTTCCGGGTTCGAACGTAAGGTCGATATTAAAACTTTCTTTCTCATATTGCTTATTTTTTACATATTCGGCCATACGGTCGGTAAACCGTTCCAGATGACCATGAACAGTGATGATGCTATCGTCGGGATGCGTTACGTAAACAGCAGCGCCGTATCCCCATGGGCCAACGGTTATACGTGATATATAGCCCTTTTGGACAGCATGAATAGCATGGCCTACGGTCGATCGTGTGCGGAAATCTATACCGGCATGATAATGGTTGGCTCGCAGGTCACAGAACCCACCCGATAGTTGCATCGGAAAATCAAAGGGATTGGATAGTTGTTGTGATTTCGTTTGTGCTGAGGTCAGTGCAAACAAAAATGCAATTATTGCAGTATATGATTTTTTCATTATATAAATGTAAAGAGCCTTATTTA
>JGI994J12354_10002060_pt1 | contig 20038 bp, 15 predicted proteins | sample IntmicLarv3ML3BL_FD_12354 | JGI IMG/M metagenome (IMG submission 12354)
CACAATCGGCACCGGCAGCCAGAGCCTTGACGATGTCGCCGCTGTACTTGATGCCGCCGTCGGCGATGACGGGCACGCCATGTTTCAAGGCCTCGCAGGCCACATCGTAAACGGCGGTGATCTGGGGCACGCCCACACCGGCCACCACGCGGGTGGTGCAGATGGAGCCCGGGCCGATGCCCACCTTGAGGGTGTCGGCGCCGGCGTCGATGAGAGCCTTGGCGGCCTCCACCGTGGCGATGTTGCCGGCGATGACCGGGGTATTCGGGTACTTGGCCTTGACGCGCCGCAGGCACTCGATGATGTTCATACTGTGGCCGTGGGCCGAATCGAGCACCAAAATGTCCACCCCCGCGGAAACCAGCGCGCCCGCGCGCTCCAGAACATCACCGGTGACACCGATGGCCGCGCCACACAGCAGGCGGCCCTGTTTATCGCGGGCGGTGTGGGGGTATTTGACTGCCTTTTCAATGTCCTTGATGGTGATGAGGCCCTTGAGGGCGAAATGCTCGTCCACCAGGGGCAGCTTTTCAATCTTGTGCCGGCCCAGCAGCTTTTTGGCCTCATCGAGTGTGGTGCCCACTGGGGCCGTGATGAGATTCTCGCTGGTCATGACCTCGCTGATGAGGCGGGTGAAGTCCTCCTCAAACTTGAGATCCCGGTTGGTGAGGATGCCAACCAGCTTGCCGCCCTCGCAGATAGGCACACCCGAGATTTTGTATTTGGCCATCATCTGGTCGGCATCGGCCAAGGTGCGGTTGGGGGGGAGGAAGAAGGGGTTGTTGATGACCCCATTCTCCGAGCGCTTGATGCGATCGACACAGTCGGCCTGTTCGCCGATGGACATGCTCTTGTGGATGATGCCAATGCCTCCCTCGCGGGCGATGGCGATGGCCATGCGCGAATCGGTGACGGTATCCATGGCCGAGCTGATGAGCGGAATGTTGAGCTTGAGATCCTTGGTAAGCCGGGTGGCCAGGCTGACCTGGTCGGGAGTGTGGGCGCTTTCGGCGGGCACAAGCAAGACATCGTCAAAGGTGACGCCTTCCTTGTAGAATTTCTCCTCGAAGCACGGATTGACCATGGGTTACCTCCTGTATTTATAGGGGCGCAGATAATAAAATTAGAATTACTATACACGTGTGCCGCTGGGATGTCAAGCAGATTATTCGCCTGAAAACGGCATGGGTTTTGTCTATTTTCCCGAATCGGCGGCAAGGATGCTCAATTCTTGAAAAGACGGCAATTTCCTTGGAAAAGCTATTGATTTCTAGTCAATAGTGTGGTATTATTATCGAGCATGAAAAATGCGGCTGTGGCGGAACAGGCAGACGCGCACGTTTGAGGGGCGTGTGGGCAACCGTACCGGTTCAAGTCCGGTCAGCCGCACCAAACCAATATAATCCGAACCAATCCCGACAGATATTTCCTGTTAGAGATGGGTTCGGATTATTGCTATATTTCGATAAGTTTGATGATACCCACTTCCCCAATGGCGTTATAAAGCGTTCGGAATCCAAACCGATAGGCCCACGCAAAAAGAAGAGAACCGATTAAACAAAAAAGGGGCGGTGGTATCACATAATACGATACCGCCGCCCCTTGCTATTAATCCTTTGCTTCTCCTTCCACACCATTCTTTGCCGCTCCCTGTTGACGCTTCTACTCGGCAAATTCTTTTTGACCTTCCTCGTTCTCGTATAAGGTGAGTATATCAGGCATAATGCAACGAGCGATGGCTTCAATTACGAATTAGCACGCATGCAGAGTGATGACCTTTTAAAGACGTTGCAAGCTGGTTTTAAATTTATTGAAAACGAGTCCTTTCACGATATGCTAGCACTGCGACTGAGGAAGAAATCATCGACCTAGCTGACGTTAAGAAGAACCTTGATGAAACTGAAGAAGCTATAAAAAGAGCAAAGACAAAGCACAATCAGTTCTTGAAGGAATTGGGGTTGCCTGAGCTGCCTTAGCGAGGAAAACCTTGCGGGTTTTCCTCGATTTGGTTTATAGCGAATGCTGTTCACGGCGAGGTGAATTCATATCCACTGTCGCAATCTGCTACGCAGAAATTGCGACGCCAAAAAGCCTACGACTTTTTGCATCTAACGGCATAGGACGCCGCTGCGCGGCGCTAAAGGAGGATGTATGGTGCTAATCCGAATTGATGGCTATGATGTCGATGCGCTACTCTCAGGCAAAAGTCGTGATGAAAGAACATTGCGAAGGATGGCCAACGATACCTTCGCATTAGCACAGGGTGAGGCCTTTGTTACGCTGTTTTGCCGGATGTGGGGCTACGACAGATTCCTATATGACCCAGCTGCGGAGTACGACGTTGTCATTGACACAGACACCCATCTGGTATACACGCCAAAGTAGTCGGTATCATCCCCACCATTCCCGCATAGAATCAATCAGCGGAGGTGGCTATATGAACATTTACACATTCAAACTTTCCAGGAAGAAAATCGTCGCGGCTGTGCTGGTGGTGGCTGTCATTCTGGCGGCTGTCATCCTACTGGTGCCGTCGCGGCAGAAATCCCAGGCGGTCAGTACGCCCCAGTCAGGGCTCAAGGTCAAAACCGAGGCCGACTGCGTGGCCTATGCGGCCACTTTGGGGTATCAGGTGCAACCTCAGGCCGGCGATACCCGAAAGGTGACCATCCCCAAGGAGTTCGACGACATCTACAACAAGTATAACGAGATCCAAAAGGATTGCGGCTTCGATTTATCGCAGTTTTGCGGTAAAGGTGTAACCCTTTACACCTTCACTGTCACCAACTACAGCGGCCAGGATGGCGTGCTGCTCGACCTTCTGGTGTACAAGAACCAAGTCATTGGCGGCGCGGTGTACACGGCGGCCATTGATGGCTTCATGCACGGGCTGATGTCCAATCCCTCGGTATAAAAGTTGTAAATCTCTGCCCGCGGGCTTTATGCTCGCGGGTTTTTATGATATACTTATCAAAAGGGATATGTTGAACGTGCGTTTTTGGGGCTCGTTTTCGGCTCTAAAGGCCTCAGTATCGCCTTCTTTTGAGTCATAATTGGGCCTGAAAGACGCGATTTTATTCTCAAACCCTCACCCCTATCACATGGAGGTAACCACATGATCAGCCCTACTCTTGTCATCCTCGCCGCTGGGTTGGGCAGCCGCTACGGCGGGCTCAAGCAGATTGCTCCTCTGGGGCCTCACGGCGAGAGCATCATCGATTATTCCATCTTCGACGCTCAGGCCGCCGGCTTTGGGCGCATTGTCTTTGTCATCAAGGCCGAGCACGAGGCCCAGTTCCGCGAGCGCTTCGATTATCTGACGGCGCGCGGCCTCGAGATCACCTACGCCCACCAGCGCATGGATGATTTGCCCGGCGGGCACATCTGCCCTGAGGGGCGCGTCAAGCCCTGGGGCACCGGCCACGCCATTTACAGTGCCCGGAATCTGCTGGACGGCCCTTTCGGTGTCATCACAGCCGATGACTTCTACGGTCGCGACACCTTCGTACAGCTCCACCGCTTCCTTGTGCGCGAGAGCGCGGCCGGGAAGTGGGGCATGGTAGTGCACCGCCTTATCAACACCTTGCCCCCGGCGGGCCGAGTCTCCCGAGGCGTCTGCCGGGTGGAGGACGGCATGCTCGTCTCCATCACCGAGCGTACCGATGTCCGCCGCACTGGGGATGGCATCGTCTACACCGAGCACGGCATCGACCATCCGTTGCCCAATGATACCTTAGTTTCCCTGGTGGTATGGGGGATGCACCCCAGCTGCTTCGCGGCCATGGAGGCCGATATGGCCGCCTTTTTGGCCGCCCCCGGGGACGAGCCCCTCAAGCGGGAATACTATATGCCCGCCTTTGTTGACCGGCAGGTTGCCGGCGGCAAGGCCATCATGCGCGCCCTCGAGACATCGGGCAGCTGGTACGGTGTCACCTATCAGGAAGACCGTCCCGCCGTGGCCGAAGCCCTGGCCCGCATGCACACCGCCGGCCTCTATCCGGCGCTGAAATAGTGCCTATGGATATTCTATTGCTGGCCCGGGACATGGGTCTGACTCTTTTGGAGCATGAGCCTCTCAGCCGCCACACTTCCTTCCGAATCGGCGGCCCGGCTCGGTATTTTGCTGTTGCAGAAGGCTGGCAAGTTGGAGGCCTTTACAGCGCTTGCGCCGCAAAAGGCTTACCCTTTGCACTCATCGGAAATGGCAGCAACATCCTGGCCCGGGACGCCGGATTCCCCGGCCTTGTGTGCAAGCTGGCGGCGGAGGAAATTGAGGTTTCAGAAAACCGCATCACCGCTCCGGCGGGATGCCTGCTTTCGAGCCTTGCGGCCACGGCCCAGAGAGCCGGACTCACCGGCCTTGAGTTCGCCCAGGGCATCCCCGGCAGCGTGGGCGGCGGTGTGTTCATGAACGCCGGCGCCTACGGCGGCCAGATGGCCGATACCCTGATGGAGAGCGTCTACATCGACTTAGCCCATCCCGAGGCCGGAGAACAGCGCCTTGCCGCTGTAGGCCATACCTTCGGCTACCGTCACAGTCTCTATATGGAGCGGCCCCACTGGCTCATTACGAAGGCTGTCTTCGAGCTCGCGCCAGGCGACAGCGCCGCCATCGCCCGGGTCATGGCCGACTTGGCGGCGCGGCGGCGGGAAAAGCAGCCGCTGGAGTACCCCAGCGCGGGCAGCACTTTCAAGCGTCCCCAAGGCCATTTCGCCGGCCAGCTCATTGAAGAGGCCGGCCTCAAGGGCTATCGCATCGGCGATGCCCAAGTTTCGGAAAAGCATGCCGGTTTCATCGTCAACCGAGGCAGCGCCACCTGTGCCGATGTTCTGGCCCTCATGGAGCATGTCGAGGAAACGGTGGAGGCCCGCTTCGGCATCCGCCTCGAAGGCGAGGTACGGTTGCTGTGACCGCACAGCCCCGGCCTGCGTCTTATGGATATCCGGCCTTTGTGTAGCAATCCGGAAATCCATCCCAGTGGAGAACAACATGACCCCAGAGAGAAAACTCAAGCGCGGCGTCATCCTGGCCCTGAGCCTCGCCGCAGCCCTGTTCATCACTAGCCGCATCGCCTTCCGAGTCGGCTTCCTTTTTCTGGTGGCCGCCTTGGCCTGCCTGATGGCCGCCCTGATGCTGGTCCTCTATCTACCTTGGCATAACCCAAGCTGGCGCAAGGGGGCATGTATCCTCCGGCGCGCGCTCTATGTTTGTCTGGCTGTCGGGCTGGCCAGCTTTATCATGGTGCAAGGCCTCATCATCTCGGGTTGGCCGGATAATGAGAGTGTTGATGCCGATTGTCTCATCGTACTGGGGGCCGGCATCAATGGGGACAAGCTGTCCTGGGTGCTCAGCTCCCGGGTCGAGCTTGCCCTCAGTTATCTGCATGAGCATCCTAACTGCGTCGTCATCGTCAGCGGCGGCCAGGGGCCGGGGGAGACCATCACCGAGGCTCTGGCCATGCAACGCTATTTCGTCACCTGGGGCATCGATGAAAGTCGTATTTTCATGGAGGACCGTGCCACCAGCACGGTGGAAAACCTACGCTTTTCCCGGGAAATCCTCGAGGAGAAAGGTCTGCTGAATAGCCGAATCGCCATCGTCAGCAATTCCTTCCACCTCTATCGGGCCCGGTGGCTGGCCGATTATATGGGGCTTGAGGCCCAAACCCTGGGGGCGAGGACGCCTCATTTTCCCTTGACGCCCCTGAACAGCTATCTGCGTGAGTATTGTAGCATCATGCTGATGTACGTAAAGGCCATTATAGGAACGCTATAGGCGGATAAAGGAGGAAGAGCCATGAACTGTCTCATCATCTCAGGCATGAGCGGCGCGGGGAAGAGCCAGGCTGTCGATGTCCTGGAGGACATCGGCTATTATTGCGTAGACAACATGCCGGCCGCGCTCATTCCGCGCTTTGCCGAGCTTTTCCGCGACAGCTCGGCTAAGTTCAAGAAGGTGGCCTTCGTGGTCGATGTCCGCGGGGATACCGACTTTCAGCTGCTCTTCACCACTCTGGACGAAATGCGCCTGGTGGGCATCGAGTGCAAGGTGCTCTTCCTCGACTGCGCCGAGCATGAGCTCATCAACCGCTACAAGGCCACCCGCCGCCGGCACCCCCTCGATACCTTCGGCAAGGGCCTCTTCCAGGCGGTGGAGGAGGAGCGGGCCCGCATGGAGCCGGTGCGTGAGCGGGCCGACCATCTCATCAACACCACCAGCCTGAGCACCGCCGACCTCAAGCGGCACATGCTCAACCTCTTCGCCGAGGATGGCGCCCGCAAGGCCATGATGGTCAGCATCAACACCTTCGGATTCAAGTATGGCATCCCACACGAGTCCGACCTGGTCTTTGATGTGCGGTTTCTGCAAAACCCTTTCTACGTGGCCGAGCTTCGGGACAAGACGGGCAATGACAAGGCCGTCTTCGACTATGTTTTCGATTTCCCCGCTGCCGAGGTCTTTGCTGTCAAGCTGCGGGATATGTTGGAGTTTCTGATTCCCCTGTATATCCGCGAGGGGAAAAACTCCCTGGTCGTTTCCATCGGCTGCACCGGCGGGCACCACCGCTCGGTCTCCATCGCCCGCAGGCTTCTGCATGATTTAGAGGTGCTGGGCTATGACGCCATGATTCGCAACCGCGACATCGACAAGCTGCTATAAGATGAATCTTTTGGACAGCAACGCCCAGACCCTGCGTCTGGCCCGTGCCGCCGGAAGGCGTGTCGTCGTCATCGGCGGCGGAACAGGCCTTTCGACGCTCCTCCTGGGTCTTAAGGAATATACCGACAACATCACCGCCGTGGTCACCGTCACCGATGACGGCGGCGGCAGCGGCGTGTTGCGGCGCGAGTTCGGCATCCCTCCGCCGGGGGATCTGCGCAATTGCATTTTGGCCTTGGCCAATACCAGCGACACCATGGAAAAGCTGCTTAGCTACCGTTTTTCCGAGGGCTCTTTATCCGGCCAAAGCTTTGGCAATCTCTTTCTGCTGGCCTTGCACGAGATCACGGGCTCCTTCGACCTCGCTGTGGGCAGCATGAGCCAAATCCTCGCCATCACCGGCCAGGTGCTGCCCGTGACACAGGAGCAGGTCTCCCTGCGGGCTGTCTTTGAGGATGGTTCTGCCGTGACAGGGGAGACCGCCATCACGGGGGCAAAAAAGCGCATGGATTTGAGCATCGACCACATCGAGCTGGTTCCGGCCACCGCCGCGCCCCTGCCCGAGGTCATGACGGCCATTGAGTCCGCTGAGGTCATCATTCTGGGCCCCGGCAGCCTTTACACCAGCATCATCCCCAATCTGCTGGTGAATGGCATCTCCGTGGCCCTCTTCCGCTCCCGCGCCCTGCGGCTCTTTGTGCTCAACATCATGACCCAGGAGGGCGAGACCGAGCGCTACTCGGCGGCACAGCATGTAGAGAGCTTGCTGCAACACGCCGGTGGGCAAATCATCGACGCCTGTGTCTACAATACCCGCATCGCCCAGCGGCGGCTGCTGGCCCGCTATGCCCTGGAGGGCAGCGAGCCCCTGATCCCCGATGAGGCGAACTTCCAAAGGCTTGGCATCCGGCTGCTGGGCTACGATATGCTTTCCCGCAGCGGTATGCTGGCGCGGCACGACCCCTTGCGTTTGGCCTATGGCCTCATGGACGCCAGCCGAAAGCTGCGGCCCAGAACCGGAGAGCTGGGGGAGTACGATGCCCTGCTGCTGGACGATACCGAGGGCGAAGCCCTGGTAATAAAGGAGTGACAAGGCTTTGAGCTTTACAGTGGATATTAAGGATGAGCTGTGCCGTCTGCCCAGCGTGAAGCCCTGCTGCGCCGCTGCCGAATGCCTGGGCTTGCTGCTCTACGGTACCATGCTCGCCCCCGAGCGGGTGCGGCTACAGCCGCAGAGCGGCGCGGTGCGCCGCCGGGTGGGCGAGCTCTTCCGTGAAGTCTTCGGCATCATCCCGGAAACCAAGGAGGGCCAGCCAAATACCTTGGAAATCGACCGTGAGGATGACATCCGTAAGGTTTATCAGGCCTTCGGCTATGACTATAAAAGCGCTCCGCTTCAGCTCAATCTGGCTGTTTTGGAAGATGAGTGCTGCAAGAGCGCCTTTCTACGCGGCGCCTTCCTCACGGGGGGCTATGTCTCCTTCGCCGGCAAGGGCTATCACCTCGAGCTGGTCACCTCCCACTACCACGTGGCCCGACAGCTGCGGGCTCTGCTGCTCGATTTGGAGATGCCCGCCGGGCTCATCCAGCGCCGGGGCAACCATGTGCTCTACTATAAAGACAGCGCGTTGATAGAGGACTTTCTTACAGCCTGCGGGGCCAGCGGATCGGCCATGGAGCTTATGCTACAAAAGGTCGAGCGCGACCTGCGCAACAAGGTCAACCGCAAGGTCAACTGTGAGACGGCCAACCTGAGCAAAACCGTCGAGGCCGCGGCGCGGCAAATCGAGGCCATCCACCGTTTACAACAGAGCGGAAGGCTCGACGAGCTACCCGCCGCCCTGCGGGAGACAGCCCGCATCCGCATGGAAAACCCTGAAATGTCCTTAAGTGAGCTACAAGAGCTGTTCAACCCGCCCATCTCGCGCCCCGGCCTCAGCGGGCGCATTCGTAAGCTGGTCAAGCTATCCGAGGAGCTGCCACTATGAGGGATTTTGTCCATCTCCATGTCCATACCGAATACAGTCTGCTCGATGGCGCGTGCCGCATCGCCGATATGATGGGACACATCGCAGATTTGGGTCAGAAGGCGGTGGCCATCACCGACCATGGTGCCATGTATGGGGTTATCGACTTCTACAAGGCAGCCAAAAAGGCCGGGCTCAAGCCCATCATCGGCTGTGAGCTCTATGTTGCACCCCGAGGCATGGCCGACAAGACCTACGAGCTGGACAGCGACGCCTACCATCTGGTGTTGCTGTGCAAGGATGAGGTCGGCTATAAAAATCTCATCTACCTATGCTCTCAGGGCTTCACCGAGGGCTTTTATGTGCGTCCTCGTGTGGATTTCGAGCTGCTCTCCCAGCACAGCGAGGGCCTTATTGTGCTCTCGGCCTGCCTGGCCGGAGAGGTGCAGCAGCGCATCATGGAGGGCAACTATGAGGGCGCCAAAGCCTGCGCCCTCAAATATGCGGCCCTCTACGGCGAGGGGAACTACTATTTGGAGCTCCAAGACCACGGCATCCCCGAGCAGCAGAGCGTTAACGCCGGGCTGCTCCGCCTCTCTCAGGAGACCGGCATCCCACTGGTGGCCACCAACGACGCCCATTACATCCGCAAGCAGGATGCCGAGATGCACGATGTGCTGCTCTGCATCCAGACAGGGAAGAGCGTCGAGGACGAAAACCGCATGAGGTTCACTGGCCAGGAGTTCTACCTCAAGTCGGGTGACGAGATGGCCGGGCTGTTCCCCTATGCCGAGGCCGCCATCGACAACACCGTGCGCATCGCCGAGCAGTGTAATCTGGATTTCACCTTCGGGGAATACCGCCTGCCTACCTTCCGGTTGCCAGATGGGGAGAGCGATGTGGCCGAATATCTGCGCAAACTCAGCCTTGAGGGCTTTGCGCGGCGCTACCCCGACGCCCCTGAGGGCTATATGGAACGCCTCGATTATGAACTGGGTGTCATCGGCAGCATGGGCTTTGTGGAATACTTTTTGATTGTCCACGATTTCATCGATTATGCCCATAAAAACGGCATCCCGGTAGGCCCGGGCCGTGGCTCGGGTGCCGGCAGCATGGTGGCCTACTGTCTCTACATCACCGGCGTCGATCCCATGAAATATTCCCTCTATTTCGAGCGGTTCTTAAACCCCGAACGCATCTCCATGCCCGATTTCGACATCGACTTTTGCCCCAATCGGAGGCAAGAGGTCATCGACTATGTCACCCAGAAATATGGCCAGGATCATGTGGCTCAGATTATCACCTTCGGCACTATGGCGGCGAGAGCCGCCGTGCGTGACACCGGCCGCGCCCTCAACATGGCCTACGCCGAAGTCGATCTCATCGCCAAACTCATCCCGCAGGAGCTTAAAATCACCTTGGAGAAGGCCCTCGGGCCCCGAGGTTCCCCTGAACTTAAGAAGTTTTATCAGGATGACGAGCGCGTCAAGCGCCTCATCGACATGGCCCGTCAGCTGGAGGGCATGCCACGCAACGCCTCCACGCATGCCGCCGGCGTTATCATCGCCGCCGCCCCGGTCCACGAGTTTGTGCCGCTATCCCGCGGTGACCAGGGTGTCGTCACCCAGTTCACCATGGGCACCCTGGAGGAGCTCGGCCTGCTCAAAATGGACTTCCTGGGCCTGCGCAACCTCACTGTCATCGACGATGCCATCCAGCTCATCAACCAGCATGAGCGCCCCGAGGGCCCCTACCGGCTGGATGATATGGATTATGAGGATCAGGCCGTCTTCGACATGCTGGGCCGCGGCCAGACGGCCGGCGTCTTCCAGATGGAGAGCGGCGGCATGACCAACGTGGCCATGGGCGTGCGCCCTCATAGCATTGAGGATATGACGGCCATCGTCGCCCTCTTCCGCCCGGGGCCTATGCAACAAATCCCGCTATTTATCGAGCGCAAACAGAACCCCGGCAAGATCACCTATCGGCATCCTATGCTCAAGTCCATCCTTGAGGTCACCTATGGCTGCATGGTTTATCAGGAGCAGGTCATGGAGATTTTCCGGGTGCTGGCCGGGTATTCCCTTGGCCGCGCCGATATGGTGCGCCGAGCCATGAGTAAGAAAAAATTCGACCTGCTCGCCAGTGAGCGAGAGAACTTCGTGCACGGCAATAGAGAAGAAGGCATCGCCGGATGCAGCGCCCACGGTATTGATGAAAAAGCGGCCAATCTCATCTTCGATGAGATGCTTGCCTTTGCGGACTATGGGTTTAACAAGGGGCACTCGGTGTGCTATGCCATCGTGGCCTACCAGACGGCCTACCTCAAGTACCACTTCCCCCGGGAGTACATGGCAGCTCTGCTCACTTCGGTGCTTGGCCACACCGGCAAGGTCTCGGAATACATGGCCCAGTGCAAGGAAATGGGCCTTCGGGTTCTGCCCCCCGACATCAACGAATCGCGGGCCGATTTCACTGTCTCGGGTGAGCACATTCGTTTCGGCATCGGGGCTGTTAAGAATGTCGGCGTCGGCTTCATTGAAAAGATGGTGGCCGAGCGGGATGAGAACGGCCCCTTCCTGAGCTTCGATGATTTTTGCCAGCGCCTGAGCCAGTTTGATTTGAACCGCCGAGTGCTGGAAAGCCTCATAAAATGCGGCGCCTTCGACAGCCTGGGCGCAACGCGCTCGGGGCTGATGAGCATCTACAATTCGGTTTTAGAGGCGGCGGCCAACGACAAGCGCCGCAACCTGAGCGGGCAGATCAATCTTTTCTCCGACTTTGAAACCCCCGTCACCCAAATATCCCGCACCCCCGACCTACCCGAGTACCCCAAGCGCGAATTGCTCTCTATGGAACGCGAGGTCACCGGTCTCTACCTCTCGGGCCACCCCATGGAATCATTGGTGCCCCTGTCCAAAAAAGTTGGGGCCGTGCCCCTCTCCCGCATTCTGGCCATTGCTGAGGACGGGGGAGACCGCGAGGTTTCGGACGGCGCATGGGTCACCATCGCCGGCGTCATCGCCTCGGTCAAGGTCAAGGTAACCAAGAAGCAAACCACCATGGCCTACATTGGTCTGGAAGACCTTACCGGCCTCATGGAGCTGCTCGCCTTCGACCGCACGCTGAGCCGCGCCGGCTCCTACATGCAGGAGGATCAGCCGGTCATCGTCTTTGGCCGCATCTCGGCCCGAGAAGATGAAGAGCCCAAGCTCATCTGCGAGGACATCTATCCCCTGGACGAGCACCATGCCGATAACTGGCGTGACATCCGCCGCGATGCCCGCCAGGGGCGGTTCAATCATAACGAAAAGGGCAGGGGAGAGGCGCCTTCGCGCCCGCTGCCACCCCCAAAGCGGCTGCAAATCAGCGTGCCATACCTCGATCATCCCCTGCTGGGTGCCGCCGCCGAAATTATCCGCATGAACCCCGGCAGCGCCGAGATCATCATCCACACCGAGCAAGACGGTAAGCGCGCACGTTGGAAGAACGCCGGCGTCAACCTGACAGATGACCTCATAGAGGAGCTGGGCGACGTGCTCTCAAGCGCCAGGGTGGCTATTGTGTAGACAGCCCCACAAACTTATAACGATCATAAAGCCGCCGGAGGCAAGGGAGCAGTTAGCAGAAATTAAGGAGTATACACTCAAAATGCCTGATTTTGACTTAAAGTACAGCGCTCTGCGCCGCGCTGTCATCGAAAACGAGTTCCAAAACCTCAACGACATGCAGCGCAAGGCCGTCTTTAAAACCGAGGGTCCGCTTCTGCTGCTGGCCGGCGCGGGCAGCGGCAAGACGACGGTGCTCATCAACCGTGTCATCCATCTGCTGCGCTTTGGCCGCGCCTATGAGAGCGAGCTGGCGCCAAACTGGGCCGGGCCCGAGCACCTTAAGGATTTGGCCGCCCTGGTGGGCGACAGCGAGGCCCTGTCCGGGCCGGTTATCGAAAAGCTGTGTGCTGTCGAGCCGCCCAAGCCGTGGGAAATTCTGGCCATCACCTTCACCAACAAGGCCGCCGGCGAGCTACGCGAACGCCTTGAGGTCGCCTGCGGCGACATCGCCCGGGACATCTGGGCCCAAACCTTCCATACGGCCTGCCTGCGGATTTTGCGGCCCCATATCGACCGTCTGGGTTATAGTAAAAGCTTCACCATCTACGATGAGGATGATAAGCGCCGGCTACTCAAGGAAATTGTTAGGGAGCTCGGCTTCGACGAAAAGCGCTTCGAGCCCAAGGCGGTGGCCGGGGAAATCTCCCGAGCCAAGGACACGCTGCTCTCGCCCGAAAGCTATTTGGAGGAAAACCGGAACGACTACTTCAAAAAGACGGTGGCCGGGTTTTATGCCGCCTATCAAAAGCGCATGAAGCTGGCCAACGCCCTGGATTTCGACGACATCATCTGTCTGACCGTTGAGCTGCTGCAAACCCAGCCTGATCTGCTGGAAAGTTACCAACGCAAGTTCCGCTATGTCCTGGTGGACGAATATCAAGACACCAACCACGCCCAGTACGTTCTGTGCGGCCTGCTGGCCGGCGGCTGGCGCAATCTGTGCGTTGTGGGCGATGATGACCAGAGCATCTACCGCTTCCGGGGCGCAACCATCGCCAACATCCTCAACTTTGAGGAGGAATACCCCGACGCCGTCTCCATCCGTCTCGAGCAAAATTACCGCTCGACGGCCAACATCCTGAATGCCGCCAACCAGGTCATCTCCAACAACTTTGGCCGCAAGGGCAAGACGCTGTGGACAGACAAGGGCGACGGCCAAAAGGTGCGCCTCTTCGTGGGTGAGAGCCAGGAGGAGGAGGCGCAGTACATCGCCCAAAAGATCTACGAGGGCTATAGTCAGGGCGAAAAGCTGCGCGATTTCTGCGTGCTCTACCGCAACCATGCCCTCAGTCAGAACCTCGAGAGCGCCTTCGCCCGCAGCGGCATCCCGTATCGTATTGTAAAAGGCCTGCGATTTTTAGACCGCGCCGAGGTCAAGGACATGCTGGCCTATCTGTGGGTGGTGTGCAATCCCTCCGACGGTGTGCGCATGAGCCGCATCATCAACAATCCACCCCGCAAGCTGGGGGCCAAGACTGTGAGCACCCTCTATTCGGTGGCCGAGCAGGCAGGCATCAGCCCCTTCGGCGCGGCGGAAAACGCCCATCTTTTTCCAGAATTACAAAAAACGGCCGACAAGCTAAAAGCCTTTACAGACATTGTCAATGGTGTCATTTCGGAACGTTTCACCCTTTCGCTAGTTGAACTTTACGAAAAACTGCTCACAGACAGCGGTTATCTGCCCGCCCTGGAAGAAGAAAACAGCAACGAGGCTCGGGGCCGCATTGAGAACATCTTGGAGCTAAAATCCCTCATGGTCGATTACACGGGACGGGTGCCCGAGCCGACCTTGGAGGGCTTTATGGAGGAAATCGCTCTGCTGGCCGACATTGACCGCTTTGATCCCGACGCCGATGCCGTTACCCTCATGACCATGCATAGCGCCAAGGGTTTAGAGTTCGACCACGTCTTTTTGTGCGGCGTCGAGGAGGGATTGTTCCCCTCCTACCGCGCCATGGAGAGCGAAGACGAGATTGAGGAGGAGCGCCGTCTCTGCTATGTGGCCATGACGCGCGCCAAGAAGAACCTCACCATCACCTGCGCCAAAAGACGGCTCATGTACGGCCAGACCAGCTTTGCAAAGCCGTCTCGCTTTACAGCTGAAATCCCTGAGGAACACCTGGAAACCATCGCGCCCAGGGTGTCTCCGGCCACCCTTTACGAGCCGCGCCGGGCCGGCAAAACCCCCATCGGTGTCAGTTTCCCCAAGCCCTCGGTATCAACTTATTCCGGGCCCATGAGCCCTTCGGGCCGTTCATCAGGTGGCACCGGAGCACACAAGAGCGATCTGCATATCGGTGACCGCATCACCCACAAGGCTTTCGGCCGGGGGGTTGTCAAGGCGACCACCCCCATGGGCGGAGACACGCTGCTGGAAATCGACTTCGACGGTCACGGCACCAAGCTTATGATGGCTAAAACTGGCCTGCAATTCATCACAAAGCTGTAAAATAAAATGATGTAAAGCTGGTTTGCTTTACATCATTTTTAGTCGGTTACAAGTTTGTCATAATTATCCGTGAAATGGTTACAGTTTTGTTGCTATTCCGAAACCCCTTGAAATCACAAGTCTTTCGGGGTATCCTCGGAGTCAGTGTCAAAGGTCTTCCGCAAATTGCCCAGTGGGTTCATCTCGGCCGCCTGTCGGAGATTCTCATCAATCACATGGGTGTAAATCATGGTGGTGTCTAGGTTCTCATGGCCCAAAACCTCCTTTAGGGTACGGACATCGACGCCGTTTTGATACATCAGTGTGGCTGCTGTATGGCGCAGCTTGTGTACCGATAGCTTTTTCTGCGCCAAGCCGGCCTGACCAAGGTATTTCTTCACCAACCATTTGACGGTTTGCACATTGATTCGATTGCCCTCCCGGCTGATGAACAAAGCGCTGCGGTGGGCCGCCTTGGGTGCCAGCCGGAAGGGGAGATACCCCTCGATGGCGGCCCGACAGGCGTCGTTGAGGTAGACGATGCGCTCCTTATTGCCCTTGCCCACCACCCGGAGTTGATTTTCCGAAATATCACCCAGGCTGATGCCTACCAGCTCGGAAACCCGCATCCCGCAGTTGAGGAAAAGTGTGATGATGCAATAATCTCGCTGGGCATAGGGTCCGTCAATAGCCTCCAGAAGGTTGACGCTCTCGCGTAGGGTGAGGAACTTTGGCAAATCCTTCTTCTGTTTGGGAATATCGACCCCGGTGGTGGGATTGTCCTCAAAAAGCCGCTTTTTTTCGCAGCAATACTTATAAAACCCGCGCAGGGAGGCCATTTTACGTGCCCGCGCCTTGGCCGCGTTGCCATAGGCCGTCTCAGGGCTTTTATGGTGTTGGGGCAGCTCCCGGGCTGAAAAAAGCAGAAAATCCAACACTTCGGCCCGGGTCACCGAGGCTGCAAGAGCCTGGTCAACGCTATCAATGGGAATGTCATCAAAGACGACATCTTTGGGCGCAAGTCCGCGCCGCATCAGCAAAAAGCGGAAAAAAATCCGCAAATCGAGGAAATATTGGTTGACGGTTCCGGGCGCACGGCCCATAATGGTTTCCATATAGATGAGGAAATCCCGCAATATGGGCGGTGATTCGGTTAAATAGTTCATAAAATCCACCTTTCTGGAAAGGAAAAACCATGCTTTATTGTGGAATACTTGAAAAAACGCCCCTGGGCCGCATATTCATCGTCTCCGATGAACAATGTATCGTTAAAATTGATTTTGACAAGCCGGACACCCGAGAAATTGACGTATATTTAACAAAGTGGTTCGGCTCACCGGAAATCACACCTGGCATCACATCGGCCATTAGTCAAGCCATGATCCAGCTTAGCGGGTATTTCGACGGCACAGTCAGGGGCTTTGACCTACCAGTGCGGCTTTTTGGTACTGCGTTCCAGCAGCGGTGCTGGGCCGAGTTGTGCCGCATTCCATACGGCGAGACCATCAGCTACAAGACCTTGGCCGAGCGCGTGGGCAGCCCCAAAGCTTTTCGAGCTGTGGGTCAGGCCAACCACCACAACCCCATGAACATTGTGGTGCCGTGCCACCGGGTGCTGGCTGGCGACGGCAGTTTGGGCGGATACGGCAGCGGCTTAGACATCAAGCAAGCACTGCTGGAGCACGAGGCGGAGCATAAGTAAATAGCGGCACAAGTCCGACTGCGCATCGGGCAGAGCGGCGATGAGAACAAATGGAAAGCATACCGCGGAGGCCGTGGGGGCCCAAAACCCTCCATCTAATTATACAAAACAATGGTTTTGTATAATTGTCTCTACGCTCGGACGACACAGCCGTCCACGTTCTTTCGCCCCTTCCCGGCTCAGCCGTCCGAGCGTTCACTGTCTGCCATAGAGCCAAGTATACAAAATGGCCCCTTTTGCACCATTGCTCAATCTATAGGTTTCAGTATATCACGAACAGTTTCCCATGTAAACTTAACTACACTTGCCGCGTTTTCACTTCAGAGTCATGTCTAGAATTCACCACACGTTACGGCCTCTATTCTAGTCTAGATCCATAAAAAAGCCCCCTCTTTCGAGGGGGCTAAAGCCGCTTACAAGACCAACCTGGATTGCTTTGCTGCGTGCGCGAGGGCATGTCTGTAGTAAACTCAATTACTTGTCATCGCGCCCCGCCATTTATAACTCCTGCCGGATGGCCCGAATCGGGTCGAGCCCTGCCGCCCGCAGGGCAGGCGCACACCCAAAAATCGTGCCGCACAGCGAAGTACATACCAGACTGACCCCCATGGCCGATGGAGAGATCGGGATAGCTTGTCCGCTCAGCCTCGCAGCCACGCCCAGAAGCGCAGCACACAGGCCGATTCCCAGCAGCCCGCCCGCGAGGGCGATGATCTGGGCTTCAAGCAAAAAAGTGCACACCAGCGTGCCACGGCCCGCCCCCAGGGCGATGTGGATGCCAATCTCCCGGGTGCGGGCTTCCACGGCGGCAATCATGATGTTCATGACGCCCAGGCCGCCCACCAGAATGGAAATCCCGGCCACAGCGGCCACAAAGAGCGACACTATGGCCGTCAGCCGCTGCATGGCCCCAGTCAGCTCGGTGAGGTTTTCATAGCGAAAACGTTGGCCAGTCAGGCCTTCCAGCCGCGCCTGAACCTGCTGCGCCACCTGTGGAGACGTCTCCCTCGATAGGCACGAGACTGCCAACAGGCTCTGGCCGCTCTCCCCTGTCATGGCGCTCAGGGCGGTGCTGGGGATGTAAATCAGGCTCGGGATTGCGCTGCCTACCAGCTGCTCAAGGCCCTGCTTCTGAGAGGCGATGACGCCCACCACGGTGAAGGTCTCAGAAATCCCGTCCACCGAAAGGGTGATGGGCTTGCCCACGATGTTGGCGCGGCTGTAAGCCGCCCGGGCCAACGCATCGTCGATGATGGCCACTCGGGCGGCGCTGCCCACATCCTGACGTGTCAGCCTGCGTCCATGGAGTAAATTGAGGGTGAAAACGTTCTCCAAGCCTTGGTCTGCAGCGCAAATGAGCGCCTGTCCACCCTGATTGCGCAGCCAGAGATAGCCGTTGCGCACCGTCATGGGCATGACAGCCCGTACGCCGCTCACCTGGCCTACAGCGGCGATGTCACCCTGAGAGGCGCGATAACTCTTTCCCTCGACATAAAAAACGATGCCCCCGAGGCCCAATTGGTCGATTTCTCCGGCCACAGCGGCTTCAGCCGCTGCCCCGAGGGTGAGGATGCAACACACTGAGCAGATGCCGATGCACAGGGCCAGTACGCACAGCCGCACCTTGATGCCGCCCCGTAGGGTGTTGCGCGCCGCCATGGCCACCATATCCAGCGCCCTCATGGCAGGGCTACCCGCTGTCCGTGCTCAAGCTCAGGCCCCAGCAGCACGCAGTCCTTCTCATCAAGGCCGGCCACGACCTGAACGCAATCCTCCAGCTCGCGGCCAGTGAGGACATCCTGACGGATGGCGTAGCCTCCTCTAAATACAAGGAGGTATTCGATGCCCGCCTCATCCTGCCGCACAGCCTCATAGGGCACGGTGAGGCCACCCTCGGTGCAGCCTGTGACGATCTGCGCCGTGGCGCTGTAGCCGGGGCGCAGCCCCTCGGTGACGCCATCCAAAGCGATGCGCACGCCGGTTTGTACCTCCTGGCTCTGGCCCAGAAGCCCGGTCTGCCGTGCGTAGGGTAGGATGGTGGCAACACGCCCCGACAGGACCTCTCCGCTGCCCACTGCCTCCACACGGACGCTGCACGCCATGCCTTCTGCGAGCAACGCCACACTGCCCTCCGGGGCCGATACGGTGACGGCCAGGCGGCTCATGTCCGAGACCTCGATGGCGGGCAGCAGCCCTGAAAGGGTCTCCCCCGCCCCCGCCGTTGTCATGATGACGCCCGCCACGGGGCTGATTACCGTGAAGCGCTGGCCGGGGATAAGCTCCTCGCCCTCGGGCGCAAGCCCCGCAGCCAATGCGCCGGCTAGAAGGCCTCGCCCCGCTTCGATGCTCTGGGCGTTGCCCTCCAACAGCCCATCCGCCGCCCGCTCGAGCTCGCGGCTCAGGGCGCGAGAATCGCCCACCGTCTCAAGCACCATGAGGGCCTGTCCGGCCTCAACGCTCTGTCCCACCTGGACAAAGCCCTCCACCACACGGCACGGTCCAGGCGGATAGATGGGCTGGCGCCCCTCCTCGACAACCTGGCCCCGCAGGGTCACTGAGTCATAGATGTCGCTGCGCCGGGGCAGCACAAAGGCCGAGGCCATCGCCTCGGGTTGGGCCTTCGGCCCCAGAGCGGCCACAACCATCATTGCCGTCAAGGCCAGGGCCGCTGTCAGCATCGCGCGTTGTCTTTTCTTCATGGGCTTAGTTTGGGCATTTGTAGCCTCAAATAGACCTGCCTGAATATGAAAATTTTATTGTTAGCTGTCCTAAAGCCCCAGCATCCGCCCCACCAGCGGCGTCACCGTGCCGGCAATGGCCGCGCTGAGCGCCACCAGCCCCAAAGCGATGCCGCCCATGAGATAATAGGCCCTGTCCATGGGGATTCTCCCACGCTTTCCAATCCCCGCCCTGCGCGAGGCGAGCGTCATGGCCTGAAGCCCCACCAGCACCATGCAGGCCATCGAAATTAGCCCCCCCGGCAGGACCAAGGCCAGGGCTACGATGTAGCCTTTGAGCCCAAAGGTCTTGACAAAGGCGCTGATGAGCAACGAGAGTACAAAGCCCTTCACCCCCATGGCCAGCGGCGCGGCCAGCAGCCCAAAGGAGAAAAAGGCCGAGGAGAATACGGCCACCAGCAGCGCGGCCTCCAGCCCGGCCATCTGAAGCACACGCCCCGTACCGAGGACGGGCGCGGCGTGGAAAAATCGGGCTACAAAGTCCTGCCCGCCGGAACTCAAATTGGCTGCAAAAAAGCTGCCCACCACCGCCCCAATGAGGAAAAGTGTGATGAGAGCCACCAGGCAGGCGCTCTGCCCCCCCGAAAAATCGGGTTTTCTGTACCTTGTCCCCACGGCGCACATCCTCTCACATGTTCTCTCCCCTAATTTTATGCCCCCCCCTCCCCTTCCAGAACATCAAAAAGACGAGCTTGCGCTCGTCTTTTTGCATAACTCAGCGACCTACCGTCTGCAGCCGCAGTTGGTCGAGCAGTTGCCATTCGATGCCGTGACACCGGCCACAACCGCGCCGTTTGCGGTGCCGTTCATGCGGGGCGGAAAGAACTCATCCACCGGGAAGCGGAAGCGCTCGAAGAGCGAGCAGGGATCCTCCGCCGAGCCGGTGCCGACGCACTCCTTATCGGGCATGCAGATGTCGAAGGCCGGCATG
>JGI994J12354_10002061_pt1 | contig 20031 bp, 13 predicted proteins | sample IntmicLarv3ML3BL_FD_12354 | JGI IMG/M metagenome (IMG submission 12354)
GGGGAATCGGGCGTACCCTTCTTCACCATCTCGGGTTCGGACTTTGTTGAAATGTTCGTCGGCGTGGGTGCTTCCCGCGTGCGCGATCTGTTCGCCAAAGCCAAAACCGCGGCACCCTGCATCATCTTTATCGACGAAATCGACGCCGTGGGCCGCCATCGCGGTTCTGGGCTTGGCGGCGGGCACGACGAGCGCGAACAAACCCTCAACCAGCTCCTGGTGGAGATGGACGGTTTTACCCACAACGAAGGCATCATCATGATTGCCGCCACCAACCGCCCGGATATTCTGGATCCCGCCCTGCTGCGTCCGGGTCGTTTCGACCGCCGCATCACAGTACATTATCCCGACATGGCCGGACGCGAGGCCATCCTGCGCCTGCATGCCAACAATAAACCGCTGGATGAAGATGTCGATATGGCGCTGGTCGCCCGCATGACCCCCTTTATGACGGGTGCGGATTTGGAAAATGTGCTTAACGAGGCCGCTCTGTTGGCTGCCCGCAACCGCGAAAAGAATGTCAACCTTGCCTGCATCCGCGAGGCCATTGACCGGGTGGAAATGGGCCCGGAGAAAAAGAGCCGCAAGGTCAGCGAGCAGGACCGCCGCCTTGTCGCCATTCACGAGGCCGGCCACGCCGTGGTGGCGCATGTTATGCCAAACAACGACCCCGTCAAGCTGGTCACCATCATCCCGCGCGGCGACGCCGGTGGCTACACCCTGACGGTGCCCGAGGACGAAACATACAGCCTCTCGCGCGCCAAGCTGAAGGACCGCATCACCATGTGCATGGGCGGACACGCTGCCGAAGAGGCTACCTGCGGGGATTATTATACCGGCGCAACGCAGGACCTCAAGCAAGCCACCAGCTTGGCCCGCCGCATGATCACGGAATTTGGCATGTCCGAAACCCTAGGTCCGGTCTACCTGGCTAGCGAGGGCGAGATGTACATCGGCCGGGACATGCAATCCCATCGCAACGTGTCCGAGGAAGTTGCCGCGCGCATCGATAGCGAGGTAAAAGCCTTGCTAACGCAATGCCATGCAGAAGCACGCCAGATTATTGTGGACAACACCGGGGGTCTCAATCGGGTGGTGGAAGCCCTGCTGGAACGTGAAAAATTAGATGGCGCGGAGTTTATCAAAGTGTTTGAAGGAAACTAAAATTCACTCCGCGACTTAATTCCCTAAAAAAGGCAGGCAACGTGACGTCTGCCTTTTCTTGCATAAAAACATAGGGTTTCATTGAATTTTGTCGAATTCTGCGGTGGAGGAAAGGGGTCGTTGACCCTGCCATAGGAAAAACTCTTCAAAATTTTTGCGCAAAAGGGGGTTACATTTTTCGTGGGATTTCAGTATAATAGGAGGGCAAACGCCCAAGGACATTTTTTTTACGAACAAAATGAAGTGTCAGTATGGGATCAAAGCCTTGTTTTTGATTTAAGACAAAAGCCAAGCTGTGGTGCGAGCGGGACTCATGATTTTCTTGGCGCACAAGCATGTGTCCCACGCATAGGTGCATCCCACGTATGCAGTTGGTTCTTCAAGAGTGCATCGGGCGAGCGTGAGGCGAAGGGTGCTTCGCGCACGTGTCGGCCCCAAATGATTCAGGCACAGCGGCGTGGTTATGTGAGGTTGGGCGCAAAAGTGCGCCCAAGTGAACTTTTTGCGAGACCGGTCGAATAGGCTATACGATCAAGCGTCATGCGTAAAACCGGCGGGTAAGATAGAAATTCCGAAGGTGGGACAAGTATGAAGCAAAAAATGACAAAACGGATACTGGCCATGCTGTTAGCGGCGGTCTTTGCCGTTGCGCTGCTGCCCGGTGTGGCTGTTTTTGCCGAAGAATCCGGCCAAGAGGCACAAGCCACCACGGCACCCAAGCCGACCGAGGCCCCGGTGGACACCACCAAGATCATCAGCGACCTTGAGGGCGGCGGCTGGCTGGCCACTGGCTATCGGGCATATCTCGCGAGCCATTCGGGCGTTGCCCGCCTGCCCCGGGGAACCGAAGTAGCTGTGAACGCCAAAAACTTTGTCGAAGCCACGGAGGGTGCCAACGCCACGGTGTTGGATTCCTACGAGGGCGTATCTGACGTCATCGAATGGAAAAATGGCGGCAAGCTGACATACGATGTCAACGTGCCCGTCACGGGCCTGTACAACATCAAGGTGCAGTATTATCCCACCAAAACCATGAGCAAGCCCCTGATCCTATCCGCCATGGTCAACGGCGCACGCCCCTATATGGAATCCGAAAGCATGCAGCTTTTGGTGGATTGGGTCGACGAGCTGGTGCCTTCCACGGATAAAGAAGGCAACGAAATTGCCGGCCAATGGTCAATGCCGGTGGATCGCAACAAAAATGACATCCGCCCCCAACAGCACGAGGAATACCGCTGGATGACGCAGGACCTGCGTGATCCGGAGGGCCTGTACACTCGGCTGTTTTTCTATTTGGAAAAAGGCGAAAACCAGATTACGCTGGAATGCCAGCGCGGCGAGTTGCAGCTGGGCAACATCACCCTGTATCAATATGAAGACCCGGCGCCCTACGCCGAGGTGTATGCCGAAGAATCTGCTAAGCCCAACCAGGTTCCGGCCGATTTCATCACCCGCATCCAAGCCGAAAAACCCCTGCACAAATCCGACCCTTCCCTCTTCCCGGTGTTCGACCGTTCCAGCATCATGACCGACCCCTCCGACTACCAAAAGCTGCGGCTCAACACGATGGGCGGCGTGGCGTGGGCTGGTGCCTTCCAGTCGCTGACCTACGAGTTTGATGCGCCGGCGGATGGGTTCTACAAAATCGCCTTTAAGGCGCGGCAAAATCTGCTGCTGGGCATGTTCACCACCCGCAAGCTGACCATTGATGGCGAGGTGCCCTTCTTGGAAGCCGCGGCGTTGAAATTCCAATACCAGGCCGGGTGGTACCTGCAAACGCCCGAAGTGGAGGGTGAAGACTGCCTGTTCTATTTCACCAAGGGCCGCCACGAGATCGCCATGGAAGTGGAATTCGGCGATGCTAGTTCCACCATCGGCGAGCTGAAGGATTCCGTCTATATGCTCAACGCGGTGTACCGCCGCATCATCATGATTATGGGTACCGTGCGTGATCCATTCCGTGACTACGAGCTGGATAAAGAAATCCCCGGTCTCATCGGCACTCTGCTGATGATCACCGAAAAGCTGGAGGCCGAGGCCGCGCGTCTGCAAAAGCTGACCGGACGGGTGGGCGGCGAGGCACAGGTCATCAACCGCATGACCGAGCAAATGCAGGACTTCATCAAGGATCCCGACAAGCTCCCCATGCGTGTCACCAACTTCAAATCCAACATCGATTCCTTGGGCGCGTGGATCATGCGTCTGCAACAGCAGTCCCTGGAGCTGGATTACATCGAAATCGCGGCGCCCGATCAAGCCCTCGGCAAAATGGCGGCACCGTGGTATGCAAGCTTTTGGTACAACGTCCGCATCTTCATCGCCTCCTTCTATGAAGACTACAATATGTTTGAGGAAGCTGAAGTCGGCGCGCGTTCGGTCAATGTGTGGATCTACGGCGGCCGCGACCAGGCGCAAATCGTCAAAGGCTTAATCGACAACGACTTCAAAACCAAATTCCCTGACATCAACATCAGCCTCAAGCTGGTGCAAGCGGATATCATCACGGCTATCGTGGCCGGAAAGGGGCCGGACATATCCATGTCCATGGGCCGGGGCATTCCGGTCAACATGGCTATGCGCGGCGCGCTCAAACCGCTGGACACCATGCCCGGGTTTGACGAGGTCAAAACGCGCTTCAAGGACGACGCCTTTGTGCCCTACACCTATGAGGGCCATGTGTACGGCATTCCGGTTACCACTAACTTCTACGTCATGTTCTATCGAACGGATATTTTTGAAAGCATGGGCCTAACTCCACCGCAAACGTGGGACGATTTGGGCAAAATCATCCCCATCCTACACCAAAACAACATGCAAATGGGTCTGCCCTACGCCGGCATGGACGCCTACCAGTTGCTCAACGGCGGCATGGGCTCGCGCAACATCTTCCCGGCCCTGTTGTATCAGCGCGGCGGCAGTTTCTACACGGAAGACCACACGGGCACCCGGCTGACCGACCAGGTGGCGGTAGAGGCCTTTATCTCGTGGACGGAGTTCTATACCAAATACGGATTCAACCAATATTACGACTTCTACAATCGGTTCCGTTCGGGCGAAATGCCCATCGGCATTTCCGACTACGGCACGTTTAACCAGTTGTCCGCTGCCGCGCCGGAAATCCGCGGCATGTGGGAAATGACCCTCATCCCCGGCACGGTGCAAACAGACGCCGAGGGCAACCCGATTTTGGATGCTGAGGGCAATCCGGTCATCTCGTATGCCGAGGCGGCGTCGGGTTCGGCCGCCGGTATCACCAAGAGCTGTAAGGCTGAAAATGTGGATTCGGCCTGGGAGTTCATCAAATGGTGGACAAGCGCGGAAACCCAGCTGGCCTATGGCACGGAGATCGAAAACCTGCTGGGCACAGCGGCACGGTATCAGCCCGCGGCACGCGAGGCCTTTGAAAACCTGCCGTGGTCCAAAACGGAAAAGGAAGTCCTGTTGGCTCAATGGGAAAACATCATCGAAATCCCCGAAATTCCCGGTGGATACATCACCCCGCGCTGTCTGGACAACGCCTTCCGCAGCGTTATCAATAAGTACGAAAACCCGCGCGAAATGCTCTTCATGTACGATCGCATGATCAATGATGAAATTCAGCGAAAGCGCAAAGAGTTCGGTCTGCCGACCGATTCACAGTAAATAATCGCGAAAGGAGGGACACAACATGGGTAAAAAGAAGCAGTCGGGTCAACAGAAAACGCCAACACAGCAAGATCTGTTGCAACGGGCTGAAACTCCGCAATACAAACGAATGTCGTTTGGGGCCTATTGGAAGCGCAACCAGCTTTCCTACTATATGATCGCGCCCTTTATGCTACTGTTTTTCACCTTCACCATCCTGCCGGTGGTTAGTTCGGTTGTGCTGTCGTTCACCAACTTCAACATGATGGACTGGCCGGGCTGGGTTGGCTGGTCAAACTACATTCGCATGTTTTTGTACGACGATGTTTTCTACGTCGCCGTGCGCAACACGCTGGTGTTCGCCATTCTTACCGGCCCGCTGTCGTATGTCCTTTCCCTGTTGCTGGCTTGGTTTATCAATGAGCTGCCCAAACGGATGCGCGCCTTTATGACCCTGTGCATCTATGCGCCCTCCATCACGGGCGGTGCGTACTTCATCTGGACCTACCTCTTCTCGGGCGATGCCTACGGCTTCATCAACGGCCTGATGATGCGCTGGGGCTTTGCGCAGGAGCCGATTTTATGGCTGACGGATGAGCGGTACATCATGGTTGTGCTCATCGTGGTGCAGCTGTGGATGTCCATGGGCGCGGGCTTCCTTGCCATGATCGCGGGTCTGCGCAACGTCGACCACGAGCTGTACGAGGCGGGCGCCATTGATGGCGTCAAAAACCGTTGGCAGGAGCTCCTTTACATCACACTGCCTTCCATCGCGCCGCAGCTGGTGTTCGCAGCCGTGCTGCAAATTGCCGCGTCTTTTGCGGTGGCCGATGTTTCCATGAACCTCGCGGGGTTCCCCTCCACCAACTACGCCGGGCACACGGTGCTCATTCATATGTTCGACTACGGATCGGTGCGGTACGAAATGGGCTACGCCGCAGCCATTGCTGTTATTTTGTTTGCGTCCATGGCCCTAACCAATAGTGCCATGCGTGCTGTATTCCGCAAGTTTAGCGCAGAGTAGGGGGGATACCATGTCGTCGTCACGCAAAGTTGCCAGGCTGTCACGCGTTAGGGACAGCTCCAAGGTCGAGGGCAAGCGGTTAAACCGCACCTTCGGCGGCGATGCGGGCATCTTTCTGTTCTTGGCATTGGCGGGTGCTTTTTCGGTGTTGCCGCTCATCTATTCGGTGCTTCAATCCTTAAAACCGCTGGACGAGTTGTTCATCTACCCGCCCCGCTTTTGGGTGGCAAGGCCCTCGGCTGAGAACTTTGTCATGCTGTTTCAGTTGGTAACCAACCTGTGGGTGCCCTTCTCGCGGTATCTGTTCAACACCGTCTTTGTTACGGTGGCGGGCACCATGGGCTCGGTCATCATTGCGTCCATCGCGGCTTATCCGCTGGCCAAAAACGTGTTTGCCGGACGCAAAACCATCAACAAAATCGTTGAGTACGCGCTGCTGTTCACCTCCAACGCCACGGCCATTCCGGCCTTTATCATTCACGCCAAGCTGGGGTTCATCAACACGTATTGGTCGTTGCTGTTGCCCTCCTTCGCCTCCTCTCTGGGTCTGTTTTTGATGGTGTCCTTCATGCGGCAGATTCCCACCGAACGGCTGGAGGCTGCCAGAATTGATGGTGCGGGCGAGCTGCAAACCTTCTGGAGCATCGTGCTGCCCTCGGTTCGCGCGGCCTGGCTCACCCTGGTTATCTTTTCATTCCAAGCGCTGTGGTCCATCACGGGCGGCAACTATATCTACGACGAACAATTAAAGATGCTGCCCACAGCCCTGCAACAAATTGCGGCAGTTGGCATTGCCCGCGCGGGCGTGGGTGCCGCCACGGCGGTATTTATGATGGTACCGCCTATCCTTATGTTTGTCGTTGTGCAATCATCCGTCATCGAAACCATGTCCCACTCTGGGCTCAAAGGATAAGGGGGGAAATCGTTCATGCGCTTCAAAACGATTTTGGCGTCTGTGCTGCTTGCCGTCATGGCTTTTCCCATGGTGGCGTCGGCCGAGCCGCCCGCCGATGCCTTTGTGTACAACAAATGGCAGACCGCGGTAAAATCTCCGCCCATGTATTCGGTGGAAAATGTATACGCCGTCAAGGATTTAGGCCTGGACGACGCCGACATGGTTTCGCCGCAGGATTTGTACATCGACCGCGTCAACGACAAATTTTACGTCGCGGACAGCAAGGCCAATACCGTCATCCGTTGGGATATCGCTGATCCCGCCCAGCCGGAAGAAATCTACCGTGGGGTGTACATCCCGCTGTCCTACCGTGAGTTGCGGCTCAACAAGCTGGACGACCCACAAAACCTGCCTGAGGAGTTGCCGGAAGAAATTAAGCTTTCCGCCGACGTCACGGTGCCGCTCTTTGTTCGTGAAACCGCTGAGGGATTAAAATTCTTCAAGTTCACCCCCTTTGTGGCACCGCAGGGTGTCTTTGTGGCCAAGGATAAAATTTACGTTGCGGGTATGCATTCCATCAATCCCGGCAAAATCGACGCAACTGGTTGCGTCATTGTCATGGATATGGAAGGCTACCTGTTAAGCGTCATCTATGCCCCGCCCGAATCTGCTGCGTTGTCGGGAACCTTTGTGTTTCAGCCGCAAAAAGTCGTGGTGGACGCCTCGGATACCATCTATGTGGTGGCGCAGGGCGGCAACCGCGGGTTGTTCCGATACGAGGCCATGCCCGCCAAGTACATGGTGGATGAAAAGGGCCGCGAAGTCGAACAGCTTGAAGGCGGACTCTTTAAGGATTTTTATGGCGCAAATCGCGTGCAGAGCAACGTGCGTTTGCTGATGGATCTGGCCATCAAGCGGATTCTGCCCAAAAAATACCGCGACAAGCTGGCGGTGTATGTGCCCACCGAAATTTCCAACGCGTTTGTGGATGAAGAGGGTTTCATCTACGCCGTCACCACCTCGGTAATCGCCTCCAATGTTGATCAAATCCGCCGCTTAAACTACCACGGCACCAACATCCTGCGCTATAACGGCCAGCAGCGTAACTATGGAGAGCTGGACATCGCTCGCATCGAGGGCAACTGGCAGTATTCGCAGTTTGTCGACGTTACCGTGGACGATCGCGGCTTTATCTCAGCGATGGATATGACCAACGCCCGCCTCTTCCAATACGATGGCGAGGCCAACAGCCTCATCATTCAGGGCAAGGGGCGAATGGGCAGCTCAGATCAGCGGGGCACCTTTGAATTCCCCTCCTCCATCGATAACCACAACCGCAAACTGTGGGTGTTGGACAGTACCTTAAAACAGCTCACCGTGTTTCGGTTGACTGAATACGGCGAAAACTTGCAAGAGGCCATTACGCTGTATAACCAAGGCAAATACCTTGAGGCCATGGACTATTGGCAAGAAGTCCTAAAGCGAAACGGCAACAGCGAACTGGCGTATACCGGTCTTGGCCGGGCATACATGAAGCAGGATGACTTTGAAACCGCCATGGAATACCTGCGCTTGGGCTATGATCGCAAAACCTATTCCGAAGTCTATAAGCAATATCGCGGCATTTGGGCGGGCGACCACTTTACGCTGATCGCGTTGGCGGTGATCGCGTTGGTCCTCTCACCATATGTTATTGGCAAGCGCAAAAAAATTGGCGCCGCCGTCGGCCGTATCTTTAAGAAGGGGGCGTAAGCATGGCTTCCAATATCGATTATAAAAACATATCGCCCTACAAAATTCCGCTCCTTCTCCTCACGCACCCGGTGGAAGCCTACGAAGAAATGCGCTGGAACAAAAAGGGCTCCTTGCTGGTTGCCAACCTCATTCTGGTGTGTTTCTTCTTTGCCACCATCGCAAGTCAGCAATACACGGGCTTCATCTTCAACCGCTACCGCCCGGAGTACCTCAACATTTTTTCCGTGTTTACCATCACGGTTGGACTGTTTGCGCTGTGGCTTATCGGCAACATGGCCATCTGCACGCTGACCGACGGCGAAGGTACCTTCATCGACGTATGGGTTAATACGGCCTACGCCCTTGTGCCGTATATTATTTTCCTGCTCATTGCCACGTTGGTCAGTAACTTCATCGTCATGGAAGAAGGCGTCTTCTACCAACTCATCACCGGCGCGGGGCTGTTATGGACAGCCATGCTACTCTTTTTAGGGCTCAAAACGGCCCATCAGTTTACCCTGGCCAAGACCATTACCTCAGTGCTTTTAACGCTGTTGGCCATGGTTATTATCGTCTTTATGATTCTGCTGACCTTCTCGCTGATCCAGCAGGTGGTGCAGTTTGTTACCACCGTGTATGACGAAATTCGATTTAGGATGTAAGGAGGAAATGATGATGAAATGCCTCCGTAACCTTGCGGTTTGGCTGACGGTAGTCGGCTTGCTGGTGGGCGTCATGGCCCCGACGCTGTCGATTGTGGCCGCGTCGGATGAGATGATGACGACCACATCGGCCGACGAAGCTGTATCGACCGCCGACGAAACGACGTCCAATAACACGCAAACCCCCAACAGCGGGACGGACACCGCCGACGATGCGGATGACGCCGACAACGCGGAGGGCACCGACGAGGTGACGCCCGGAGAGGGCGAAGAAGCCTCCGGGGTTGACCCGGACGCGCCCCCCATGGTGCTGACCTACGAAATTCTGGAAGAGGAATTCCGTCTGGCCGCCCGTACCGATCAATTGGAAATGTGGTGGCGCCGCGCGGATCATAATGTTGCCATCGTTCAAAGATGGAACAAAAAAATCTGGACCACCTTCCCCTACGATATTGAGCAGCAAATCAAAAAGAACGAAGTTCAAGGGAAAATGGCCGCTGAGCTGCGCTCCCATTTGGTTCTGCGCTCCGTCGACCGCGTGGGCATGGAAGACACCATGAATTCCCTGGCGGATTCCATCCGCAAGAGAACCCCGGAGGATTTGGGCGTACCCAACGCCAATGTCCAAATGATTTATCCCCCGGAGCACGACACGCTTGGCCAGGATCCGGATGAATGTCTGGGCATTCGGTTCACATACTATTTCCCCGAAAAACGCGTCAGTGTGCCCATCGAATACCACTTGGAAACCACGGGTCTGCGCGTCGGCGTGCCGGTGGAGGATATCATCGACGACAACGACTACAGCGTGCTGACGGATATTCGCCCTGCTCCGTATTTCGGTGCCGGTAACGCCACCGACCAAGGATATGCGCTGATTCCCGATGGTTGCGGCGCCATCATGAATTTTAACAATGGCAAGAGCCAATATGCCAATTATTCCAGCCAAATTTACGGCTTTGATCACGCCCTGTCCATGCTGCGCGCCACCACGGGTGTGGAAACCGTCACACTGCCTATTTTTGGCATTCAGCAAAAGGACGCCGAAACCGGTCAGACCGATGCTTTCTTGGCAATCGTCACGCAGGGCGAGGCCGTGGGTACGTTACTGGCCTCGGCCGGTGGCAAGGGAAGCCCTTACAACTCCGTGGGCACACGCTTTAAGGTTCGCCTGCAGGATGTATACACCCTGATCAACACCGCAGGCAAGAGCACGCAAATGGTAGCCACCCGCCCCGGGTACCTCAACGGCGGGAAAATTGAGGTCAGCTACACCTTCCTTAAGGATGACCCCACGTGGCTGGGCATGGCCAACGCCTACCGCAGTCATTTGCAAGAACAAGACGGCATGGCAACGCAATCCGACGCCGTGTTGCCCCTCTATGTGGAACTGTACGGTGCGGTATCAAAAAAGGTGCCGGTTTTGGGATTCCAAACCCTGCGCAACGTACCGCTGACCACCTATGCCGAAGCACAGGAAATCATGCAAACGCTGAAAGATCAAGGCGTTTCCGAGCAGGTGTTGCGGTATATGTCTTGGACAACCAACGCCCAGATGGGCGAAATTATGAATGCCGTCCAGCCCGAAAAGGGCCTCGGCGGCCGTAATGGTCTGCAAAAGCTGCAACAATACACCCAAGATAACAATATCGGGTTTTATCCGGATTTTGATCTGGTCAACGTTCTGCGCGGTGGAAACGGGTTCAAACTAACGCGGGATTCCGCCAAAGCCCTTTCGGGCGCGCCGCAGTACCAGGAGCGGTATATGCCCTCCATTCTTTTCAAAGAAAGCTATGTAAAGGGCGCGTATTTCCAAAAGCGGGCCGCCGCAAGCCAACGCGAGGCCGCCGCCATGATTGGCTCTGGCTCGGTGTACAAGTGGGTGTTGACCTCGCCATACGTGCTGCCCACCCATGTGGACAAGCTGCAAAAGAGCCTCAGCAAAAACAACCTCACAAGCGCCTCGGTGGGCTCATTCACCAACAGCATTTATTCGGATTGCCGCAACAGCTACATCACCCGTGACAGAACACAAGAGATTTGGACCGAGACGCTGGCCGGACTTTCCGCCGACACCAGCCTGATGGGCGTGGCGGGAAACAGCTATTCCTTCCCGTATGTCAGTCATATGATTGACGTCCCCGTCACTTCGTCGCAGTATTTCATTTTCGACTACGATGTGCCCCTCTACCAAACCGTGCTGCGAGGCAGTGTGCCGTATGGCACGCCGGCCATCAACCTCATGTCCAGTCCGCGCACCGGTCTGTTGCACGCCATCGAGTCGGGCTCGGCGCTGAAGTTCACGTTTATCTATGCCAACGGATCCAAACTGAAGGAAACCGATTTACAGCATCTGTACTCGGTGCAGTTCGACCAATGGGCGGACGACGCTGCGGCTTTCTACGCCGAGTGGCGCGAGGTGTTTTCAGACATTGGCAATGCCGCCATCGTGGATTACGCCGTGGATACAGAAACCGGCGTGCGCAAGGTTACCTATGCCACGGGGCATGTCATCTATGTCAACTATAGCGATGCGCCGCAGGAAATCGATGGAAAAACCATTGCGGCCAATGGCTATTTGAAAGCCTCACGCTAATCCATCAAACTTGTCCAAAAGTAACAGTCAAAGTTACCATGGGTGCGGGCAACAACGAGGCGGCAGGAAGACGGCAAACAAACAACAAAGAAGCAGCGAAAGCAAATGCAGGAGGGCTCACCATGCGTAAGAAGCATCAAACCCCGCCGACACCCCAAAAAGAGCTGACGCCCGAACAAGAGGCGTCGCTGGAAGAGGGGCGCCGCATTTTGGCCCAGGCCAAAAAGAAGCGTCGGTTTACCGATGCCGAAGAAATTGTGGCACGCGGACGCGCCAACAAACGCCGAGGCAGGCTGACCAACGAGGGACGCGACGCCATGGCGGGGTATCTGTTTATTCTGCCTTGGATTATTGGTTTTTTGCTGTTTTTCATCGGACCGCTGATTCAATCCTTCATCTATTCCCTCAACGAAATCTCGTTTGCGGTGTTGACGGAGGGCGGCGAGTCCGAAATGGTCAGCAACTTTGTGGGGTTCCAAAATTACGTCAGCATTTTCACCACCAACCTCACGATTTTCTGGGATCACGCGCGGGCCACGTTGGGTCGGTTGGCGTATAACCTGCCCATCATCACCCTGCTTTCCCTGTTTGTGGCCATGATTCTAAACCAAAAGTTCCGTGGCCGTACGGTGTTCCGCGCCATTTTCTTTATGCCGGTTATCATCGCGTCGGGTGCCATTGTGGTGTACATCACCTCCAACATGTCGGCACTGTCCCAAGGCCGTGGGGGCGATGCCCAAAATGAAGCCCTGTTTGCCCAAGGTATGAACTACATTTACAACATCCTCCAAGAGCTCAGCGTGGGCTCTGAGGTGATTCTGGCACTTAAAACCATGATCGGCAACATCTTTAACACGGTGTGGTTGGCGGGTATACAAATCTTGCTCTTCTTGGGCGCGCTACAAACCATTCCCACCTCCTTCTATGAGGCCTCGGCCATTGAGGGCGCATCGGGCTGGGTCACCTTCTGGAAGGTCACCTTCCCCATTGTTTCACCCTATATGCTGGTAACGGTGGTGTATACCGTTATCGACTCCTTTTCAGATATCACGTCAGAGCGAGGGCTGCTCAGCTACATTTTGGAACAAGGTGTGGCTAGGCTTGGGTACTCTTCGGCGCTGGCGTGGGTATATTTCATTGCGGTGGCCATTATTTTGGGCCTCATTATGCTCGTTCTCAACAAGTTTGTCTTCTACATGGCCGATTGAGAAAGGAGGGAAAAGCTATGGACTCGGTTTCCCAGATTCAGCCCAATCCGCAGGGCTATCCCCAACGCAACATCATGCAGCGCATGGCACGCTGGGCACAAAACCCTAAGCATTGGCGCAGTCTATCATGGACAGCCTTTCGTTTGCTCTTGTTGCTGGGGTTGTCGTACATCGTCATTTCCCCCATGTTTTTCATGATTACCATGTCCGTCCGCAGCCCGTGGGATAACATGGATCCCTCGGTTGTTTGGGTGCCGCGCAACTATTCCATTCTGCCCATCCAATATGCGTATCAGGCGCTGAACTACATCCCCTCGTTGATTGAAACCCTGCGCGCCAACGTTCTCACCGGGGTCATTCAAATGGTGTCCACCTGCATCATCGGTTATGGCTTTGGCCGTTTCCGGTTTAAAGGCCGCGAGGCGCTCTTCGGCTTGGTGTTGTTTACGCTTATCGTCCCGGTGCAAACCATTATGCCGGGCCTGTATATGCTGATGTACAACTTCAAGATGATCGACACCTACTGGGCCTTTTGGCTGCCGGCCATTTTTGGCGGGGGCCTGCGCAGCGGCATCTTTGTCTACATCTACCGTCAGTTCTTCCGCGGCCAGCCCAAGGAGCTTTCCGAGGCGGCCATCGTGGACGGCTGCGGGTATATTGGCACCTTCCTGCGCATCATGCTGCCCGGGGCAACCAGCATCATCATCACCGTTTTTCTGTTCTCGCTGGTGTGGCAATGGAACGACGCGTACTTGGCCTATTTCTTCCTGAACAACCGCCGCACGCTGGCCGTTGTGCTGGCATCCTTCCCTGTGGCCATTAAGGATCTTTTGCGCGGCCAAAGCGGCGCCGAAGAAGACGCGGGCCCCATGTCCAACCCCTACACAATAACCTCCATGCTGCAAGCGGGCTGTATGCTGATGATTGCGCCCATTCTGCTGGTTTACATTGTGTTGCAACGGTATTTCACTGAGTCGATTTCACGTTCGGGGATCGTCGGTTGACCAAACACCAATGGATGCTGCTGGATTTGGATGGCACCCTCACGGATTCCGCCAGCGGCATCATTAATTGCATTGAGTATGCGCTTCAAAAAAGCGGACTGGCAATTCCCCCGCGCCAACGCCTGTACGCGTGGCTGGGGCCTACGTTGCACCAGTCGCTCAATAGCCATCTGAACTTGCAAGGCGAGGCCGCCGACCAAGTGGTGGCGAACTACCGCGAGCGGTTTTCCGAAGTTGGCTGGAAGGAAAACGCCTTGTACCCGCAGGCTTTGCCGCTTCTGGAGGGGCTGGCCGCACGGGGGTATCGCATGGCGCTGGCCACGGGAAAGCCTGAGGTTTTTGCCGTCAAAATCTTGGAGCATTTTGGCGTCGCGCGATTTTTTCAGCACATTGATGGCACTGATTTTGACGGTCCACGCCGACAAAAAGAGGATGTCATCCAACATATTTTTCAAAAAACCAACGCCGAGGCGCAACATAGCCTGATGATTGGCGACCGCAGCGACGACCTGCGTGCGGCGGCGCATTTTGGCGTGGAAGCCGTCGGCGTGCAATGGGGCTACGCGCAACCCGGCGAGTTGGAAGCATGGCCGCACGCGCTGCTTGCCCAAACACCGGACGCAATTTTTCGGTTTTTGGACGTGCGATAAGTGCCGATGCGCTTAGCTTTCGGATACGCGATAAGCGCGGACGCGATTCTTGGGTATACTCCGGCGCCAAGCAGCGGGATTTTTCCCAGAATCGCAAAATTCGAGTCAGGGTGAGGTGTCGTGTATGAAGGGCCTGTTCATCACATTTGAAGGCATGGATGGCGCGGGGAAATCCACCCACGTGTCCTTTTTGGCAGAATCCCTGCGTGCGCTGGGCTACGCAGTGGTGGTCACCCGCGAGCCTGGCGGCTGCCCCTTGGCGGAAAAAATTCGCGAGGTTTTGCTAGACAATCAAAACGTCAACATGTCGGCCCGCGCCGAGGCCTTGCTGTATGCGGCGGCCCGCGCCGAACACGTGGAAAAGGTCATTATCCCGGCCATTGCGTCGGGTGCGGTGGTCATCTGCGACCGCTTTGTGGATTCCTCGCTGGCCTATCAAGGCGGCGCACGGGGGCTTGGCATGGAGGCCATCACCCAGCTCAACAACTGGGCCATGCAGGATCTGTGGCCGGATATCACGTTTTTTATGCGGGTCACCGCCGACTCCGCTGCGGATCGCCGCTCGGATCGCGAGCCCGACCGACTGGAACAAGAGCCCCAAACCTTTCACGCCGCCGTGGCCGAAGGTTTTGGGCGGGTGCTGGCCCAACACGCCGACCGCATTCAAATCATCGACGCCACCCCGCCCAAGCCGGAGGTTGCCGCGGATATTCTGACCCGATGCCTGGCTGCGATGGACAATGGGTAACAAGGATATCGTACTGCAATGTATTGATGAGGCAATTAAGCCAATCCAATAAGGCCAAAAGCCCCCCATATTGTGGCTTGGGTTAGGCCTTGTCTGAAAAATCCAATTTGGGTTGAAAGGGGACGGAAGCAGGCGTCTTTGCCCGTCTCATCGGTCGAAATATAGTCGATATTCCTTCCCTCCTCGCCAGTCAAGCTCGCCTATTTCCGACCCTTTTCACTTCCAAAGCGATTTTTCAGACAAGGCCTAGTTGCTGCATCAATATAATGGTTTGCCGGTTTTGGGGTCCGGGAGGTGCGAAAGCCCCGGAACGGATGCGCAAAAACGCTGTCCTTTAGGGGCAGGCACAGGGCTTTCTAGCGTGTGCGTAACCCGCCCCGGTGGCGGCGCACAAGGGCAAAAGTGCCATCTTTCGGCCGCGGTTGGGACGGGAATCACCAATATCGCATGTGGCAGATTGCAGTTGACGCGGAATAGAACCCAAAGTTCAGGAGGGAAAAACATCGTGGGCGGTTCGTTTTTTGATCTTGTATACAAGGTGGTGCGGAAAATTCCCAAGGGCCGCGTGGCCACTTACGGGCAAGTGGCGGCGTTGTGCGGCCATCCCCGTAACGCGCGGGCGGTGGGCTATGCGCTGCACGTTAACCCCGATCCCAAGCAAATTCCCTGTCACCGCGTAGTCAATCGATTTGGCGGGCTTTCACCCGCATTTGCCTTTGGTGGGGAGCAGCGCCAAAAGATTTTGCTACAAGACGAGGGTGTCGATTTCCACGGGCTTGATACGGTGGATTTGGCCGTGTATCGTTGGGAAGAAGATTATCAATAGCGGCCATGGCATCCCCCAGTTTCAAGTTCCAACGCCCATAGCTATGGTACCCTCGGCCTAAACGCCAAGGCCGAATCGCCCGCTGTCATGGCAAGCTCAACCCAAGCGTACTGTCAGAACACGAACCAGAGCCATAACAGGGTAGGCCGCAGGTGAGTCGTTCCTTGGACGATTTCCTTTCCCTAATGATTCAAATCGACAAAGGGACCCGATCCGGCGGCCTATCCTGTTGTGGCGGTATTTTTCCGCAACCCACCCCCACGGCCTACGCTGTTATGGTGGTAACTTTTTGCAACCTATCCCCGTAGTCTACCCGGTTGTGGTAGCCATTTAGAATGGTTCCGCATAGGGAAAGCTCGTCCGGTTGCTTGCCCTCTCGCCCCAACGTTGCAGAGGCTGCTGTGTCCAGAAATCGCCTTGGCGCTCAGAAATTGCTTTTTCCTAGCGCTAAAAAGCAAAATTTGCGCCTGCCTTAAGAAAAAAATTACCCAAAATGACATAAAAAAGCAAAAAAAGCTATACAAACACGCTCATATCATGTACAATAACCCGTACAATGTTATGAGGGTGCTTTATTTATGCGACAAACTGAGAGGAGCCGTGTATGATCATCATTGCCAATCCCAACGCTGGGCGCGGGCGTTGCCTAAAAGTGGCCGAAAAGGTCGAAGCCCATTTGAAAGCCAAAAACATCCCCTACGAGATGGTTTGGACAACCAAATCCGGCGAGGCGACCGAGTTGGCCCGACAGGCGGCGGAACGCGACGGCTTGGTGGTGGCGCTGGGTGGTGACGGAACGGCCCGCGAGGTTGCGGCCGGGCTTTTGGGCACGGATGCCAAGCTTGGCGTGCTGGCGGGCGGCACCGGCAACGACTATTACCACGGGCTGGACATGCCCAAAGATCCGGAGGCCGCCGTGGATGTGCTGCTCGAAGGCCATGTGCGCATGAGCGATGTGGGGTTCGCCAACGAAACACCCTTTATCAACGTTTCGGCCTGCGGACTGGATATGGATTTGTACGAGGCCAGCATTCCCATCAAAAAGGTATTTACCGGCATTGTTGCCTATATTCTGGCCCTGTTTGTGGCCGTCCCCAAGTTTCGCCCCCACGTGTGCCGCGTGGCCTATGACGACCAACCCGCCAAGTATTACGAAGCCGACCTGGTGGTGATGTGCATATCGCCTTATTTTGGCGGCGGCATGAAGGCGGGTCCCAACGCCGACCCCACGGACGGCGAGCTGGATTTGGCGGTTATTCACAACTATTACCGGCGGCACATCCTCTTTATGCTGCCGAATTTCATCAAAGGCCGATACGACAAAATCAAAAAAAGTGTAACCGTGCGCAGCAAAAAGATTGTGATTACCTCCGAAGTGCCCCTGCCTTTTGAGGTGGACGGCGACATCGGACCGGTCTGCGACGCCAAGAACCCCGTCACGGTAACCATCCAACATCAAGCTTTGCCGGTCATCGCGCCCAAGCCTGTGGCGTAACTGTCGCGAGACAGGTGTGGGCCGGTGCCGGGAAATGCCGGTGGCGGGTATCTGCCAGCGTGGGCAAGCATGGTTTGCCGTTGCAATTGATTTGAAAACTTAAAATGAAAGCGCCCCTTGTTTCGAAGTGAACACAAGGGGCGCTTTTGTGTGTTGGTAATGGGCGATGGCGGCTGCGATAGGATTGAGTTGATGGCGATCTTAGGCTTCAACCACGGCTTCTGCCTCGGTGACATCTGCCAAGGGGGTGGCAGGCAGTTCGGCGGCATTTTTGCCCAAAAAGCTTGGCAGTTCCATTCCCGCCATATTGAACAAATCGTTCATGGGGGGGAGGGATTTCATCAGCCCGGAGAGAAAGTTAGAAGTGGAGGTTTGGCCGTTTTGGCCAGAACCGGAATCCCAAACCGTTACGCGGTCGAAGTGAATGTTCTTGATGGCGTCCACCTGAATGCGGATGAGGTTTTCCATTTTGTCGGCCAGCATCAGGCGTAAACCATCGTTGGCGCTTCCGCCGGCGGCTTCTACGATTTTGGCAAAACCATCGGCTTGCTTGCTTAGAATCTGTTGCAAACCACGCGCTTCGGCTTCCATTTTCAGGTAGATGGCGTCTGCCTCACCGGCGGCGCGGCGACGGGTTTGCTCGGCGTCGGCCTCGGCTTGCAGTTCAATCTTGCGTTTGTTGATTTCGGCCTGCACGATGATATCGGCTTCCAAGGTAGCCTGCTCACGCGCGGCACGGGCATGCTCAGCCTGTTGCTGTGCATCGTAGGCGGCGTGTTGGGTTTGTGCCTCTTGGATTTTTTCCGCCGAAACAGCGATTTTCAGCGATTCAGCCTGACGCTCGCGTAGGGTAGCGTTGGAGGCAGCCACGCGCATGGCGGATTCATTTTCGCCTTCAATGGCGTTGGCGTTGGCGGCCGCCACCTGCACACGCTCGTCGCGGTGGGCATTGGCTTGGCCGATAGAGCCATCGCGGTCCTTTTCAGCCACAGACTTTTTGGCATCGTTGATGGCCTTGGCAGCGGCTTCTTTTCCCAGCGCTACGATGTAGCCGGACTCGTCGTTGATGTCGGTGACGTTGACGTTAATCAGACGCAGACCGATTTTGCGCAGTTCGCCTTCGACGTTGCGGGAAACGGCTTCCAAAAACTTGTCGCGGTCGGAGTTGATTTCCTCAATCTCCATGGTGGCGATGACCAACCGCAGCTGGCCCAAAATGATATCCTTGGCCAGCTCTTGCACCTCGCTGAGCTTGAGGCCAAGCAAGCGCTCGGCGGCATTTTGCACAATGCCCGGCTCGGTGGAAATGCCCACGGTAAAGCGCGAGGGCACGTCGATACGGATGTTTTGCTTGGAAAGCGCGTTTTTCAGATCCACCGAAATGGATAACGGGGTCAAATCCAAAAAGGAATAGGATTGGATGACCGGGTAGATAAAGGCTGCGCCGCCGTGGATGCACCTAGAACTGCGGGCGGTGCCGTCGCGGTTGCTGCCCACCTTACCATAGATAACCATGACTTTGTCGGATGGACATTTTTTGACCCGTTTCATAATCATCAGCATCAGCGTAAACACCAAAACGGCAATCACGGTGACCAGAATCAGCGAGTAGTTGGGTCTCATTGCCAAGAATTGCAGCATGTTTTTTCTCCCTTCGTTGCGTCAAGTTGCTGTGAAACATCGCGCGGTGGGCGTTTTCGGGGGCAAACGCGGCATAGTAGGGCGTCGGCCCGGCAAGCGCGCGAGTGTGGCCTCGCGGATCGCGGGGTTTTGGCAGCGCCGGTCGCTGGAAGTTTGGCATCGCCGGCCACTAGGCCTTTGGCGTTACCAACAGCGCGGAGGATGAGGCGAGCCCCACCACTGCTACCTGCATTCCGCTGGTTAAATCGGCGTCGGCGTCGGTGTAGGCGTCTACCTCGATGAGTTGATCCTGCACCACCAGGGTAACCTTACCTGCGGCGCCGCGCTTGGCGGGAATTCGGATGTACACCGTGGCGGTTTTGCCCAGCGCGTTTTGCAGGTTGATGTTGCCCGAGCCGGTTAGCTTTTGCGCCTTGGCCAACACAAAGGCCGTTAGGAACATGGCTGCCGCGCCGCCCGCTGCGGCCGTGAGGATGGCAAACACGGGCGACAAGCCGCCCTGCAGCCCGGCCAATCCGCCCCAGCCGAAGATGGTGAAAAATGTGATCAAGCCTTGCAGCGAAAGCACCCGTAGGCTACTGTCGTGTACCACGCCGCCCCCGGTGTGTCCGCCGTCGATGGCAAGGCCCTCGTGTCCGGCGTCAAGGTCGTGTCCGCCGTCAAAGTCATGCCCGGCGTCAAGGTCGTGCCCGCCGTCAAAGTCATGCCCGGCGTCAAGGTCGTGTCCAACATCAACGTCATGGCCACCGGCGTCCATGCC
>JGI994J12354_10002062_pt1 | contig 20026 bp, 20 predicted proteins | sample IntmicLarv3ML3BL_FD_12354 | JGI IMG/M metagenome (IMG submission 12354)
GCCGAGGGATGCAGTTCCTTTTGAACTATATGTTACAGAGCCACCTAAGAGTTATAAGGGCAAGAGCTTTACCGATATTTATATTCCTATAAAATAAAGTGCCCGCAAACAGTAATTGTGACAGTATCACCCTTACATCGGCAACTACAAAACTTAAACCCAAATAAAAACTCCCACTCATTTTTAATGAGTAGGAGTTTTTATTTTAAGCGATTTATGCCTGTTTTCAGCATATGATTGTCAAAAAGTTTTTTATATGTGGCTTGACACAATCATACACGTTTCTATATTAGCGTTTTATCTTGATTTTTCTATTTGCCTTTACTCTTCTTTTTCTTGCTCTACAGGCACGCTCTCAAACTCTTCTTCATCTATACTGTTATAAACAGCATGTACCCTTATTTTTACCACTATTGCCACAATGGCAATTATTACCAGTAAAAATACAGCAAAGTACAAAAGCATATAAAGCAATAATAACCACATTTTTTTACTTCCTTTACTTATGCCACACAATTATGTTTGCAACTTTACAGTGAAGTAGCGTCTCTGAAACCGGCTTCAAGCTTGCCTTCAAGTGCAAAAGCCTTGCCTGCACCTATGGCTACACAGTTCTGCGGGTTTTCTGCAACTTTAACAAGCACATTCGTTTTTTTAGTAAGATATTCAGCAAATCCGTTAAGCATTGCACCGCCACCCGTAAGTATTATTCCTTCTTCATATACATCTCCAGCAAGTTCCGGCGGCGTTCTCTCAAGCACATTTGCCATAGCATCTAGTATTTGTTCTGCTATTTCAATAATGGGCTCATACAAATCTTCGGTGTATATGGTTATTGATTGTGGTAAGCTGGTTATAACATTCATACCTTTTATTACGCACTCTTTGGAATAGCCTATACTTTTACAGCTTCCAACTTCTATTTTTGCTCTCTCTGCCATGCGTGGTCCAATATTCAAATTATACCTAGCACGTATATGCTTTACTATGGCTTCATCTATATTATTGCCCGCAATTTTTATAGAAGTTGACTGTACCTTGCCCCCCATAGAAAGTACTGCTATATCTGTAGTACCACCGCCAATATCAACCACCATGTTTCCAATAGGGCGCATTATATCAAGGCCTGCCCCTATGGCTGCTGCTATTGGTTCATCAATTAAAAACACTTGCCTTGCCCCAGCTGATTGTACAGCTTCAACTACTGCATCTGCCTCTACTTCGGTAACGGCAGCGGGTACACATACGCACACCCTTGGCTTTACCATACGAGAGCTGGTTGCCTTTACAAGAAGTTGTTTTATTATCTCTCTTGTTAAAATATAGTCTGAAATAACTCCACCATCTAAAGGCCACACCGCTTGAATATGCGGGGGAGTTCGCCCTGTCATCTCAAAAGCTTTATTACCTATGGCAAGTACTGTGTCATTCCTAGTATCAACAGCAATAACCGTTGATTCTTTTAAAATAACACCCTTGTCTTCAGTGTAAAAAACAACTGTTGATGTTCCAAGGTCTATTCCAATATCATTAGCGGCCATATTCCCTCCTACTTAATCAAAAGGTGTAGCGGCGAAACAAATAGCAAGTACCCGCTCTGCCTTGTATTTTTTTAACACTTTGGCACATTCTGTTAAAGTTGCGCCTGTTGTAACAATATCATCACATAAAATAATTGTTTTATCTTTTATTCTTTCCGCCTTTTGAACAGCAAAGGCGTTTTCTAAATTTTTAAGACGTTCTTGCCGTGTTAAGCTGTGTTGTACTCTTGTATTTTTCACTTTCACCAGTATGTTATTTTCAACTTCTAAACCTAAATTCTTCCCAATATATTGTGAAAATTCTTTTGGTAAGTGTACCGATGTTTCTTTTTTTCGTTTTTCGCATTGTGGTACAGGTATAATTATAGCATTTTCTGTGTTTTGTTGTGATACTATATCTACCATTTTTTGTGCGAAAGCCGGAAGCAGTATGTTTGCATTTTCAAACTTTAAGCGGTGTAAGCCTTTTTTTACCGCCCCTACATACTCTGCACATGCGTAATATTCATCTACAAAAGTATTTGGTAATTTTTGTAAAACACTTTTTAAGCTTTGGGGCTCTTGTTCAAGCCCTATTATGCAACTTTCGCAAAAGCTTGCTTTTCCTGTAACTTCGCCACACAACGGGCATCTTTGAGGATATATATAGTTTAACACATTTTCAAGTAACTTGTTCATATAAATGCATCATCTTTCAAGAAATTATATAATGCTGAGTATCTTAGCATTTTTTTATTGTTGTGTACCATTTGTGCCACTAATTTTGAAGAACCGGGCATAACAAGTAACTTTTTCGCCCTTGTAACCCCTGTGTACAAAAGGTTGCGGTAACATAGCTTTACCGGTGTTTCTGATATGGGTATAATAACCGCTTCAAATTCGCTTCCCTGGCTTTTATGAATTGTAACAGCATATGCAAGCTCTAATTCTTTTAGCTGTTCAAGTAAGTATATATACACCCTATCATCATACCGTACGGTTACAACACCTGCTTTTAAGTCTACTTTCTCTATAAAGCCAATATCTCCGTTAAAAGCACCTGTGCCCTGAAAACCATCTTTCCGCTCATACGGAATATCATAGTTATTTCGCACCTGCATAACCTTGTCGCCCTCACGGAAAATAAGGTTCATGTATTGCACTTGCCTTTTGCTAGGCGCAGGTGGGTTAAGCCTTTCCTGTAATTCTCTGTTAAGTTGTTCCGTACCTACTATGCCTATTCGGCTTGGGCAAAGAATCTGTATATCTTCAAGAGATGAATACCCGTATTTTGCGGGCAACCTTTGCGTAACAAGGTTGCATACAAGCTCTTTACATTGAACACCTGTAGATTCTATAGCAAAAAAATCGTCTTTCGCCTGCCCTTGTATTGGTAGTTCACCGTTTACAATGCGGTGTGCGTTAACAACAATTTTAGATTGTTCTGCCTGCCTGAATATTTGAGTAAGTCGTACAGTTGGCACCATTTCTGATGCAATTATATCTTTAAGCACATTGCCCGCACCTACTGAAGGCAATTGGTCTGAATCTCCTACTAATATCAATTTACAATTTGGCTTTAATGCACGCAAAACAGCCTCAAAAAGGAAAACATCTACCATTGACATTTCATCAATAACAAGCACTTCGCATTTCAGCGGGTTGTTTTCATCTTTCAAAAACCTAATGCTTTCGGCACTACCATAACCAACTTCAAGCATACGGTGTATGGTTTTTGCCTCTCTGCCTGAAAGCTCTGAAAGCCTTTTAGCCGCCCTACCTGTCGGGGCCGCTAAAAAAACTCTGTCGCCCTTACTTTCAAACCATTCTATAATTGCTTTTATTGTTGTAGTTTTACCTGTACCAGGCCCGCCTGTTAACACAAAGCATCTGTTTGTTATGGCAAATTCAACTGCTTGCTTTTGCAGGCTCGTAAGTTTTACCGGCTGTGTTTTTTCTATAGCATCTAGCTCTTTATTGCTTGCTTCTTCACTTGTGTTTTCATCTTTTGCAATGGCTTTTAATGCCGACGCAATACGCTGCTCTGTCAAATATAAATCAGGCAAAAACAAAAATGTACTTTCGCCGAAGGTTTCGCGAACAAGTTCGCCTTTTTCTTCCATTTCATCTACGGCACGCATTATATTTTCCGGCTCTACTTTTAAGAAACGGCTTACCGTTGAAAGCAACTTTTCTTGCGGTAGGCATGTATGCCCGTTGCCTGTGTTGTGGCGTAAAACGTAAAGAATACCTGCTTTTAACCTTATATCGCTCTCTTGCTCAACACCTTTTGAAAATGCTATTGCGTCTGCTTGCTCAAACGGTAAAAGTACAGGTACAGCGCATAGTAAATAAATATTTTGCGAAACTTGTTGTAGGGTGGTCTCTCCGTATTGCTTATAAGCAGCAAGCGCCTGTGGTGTACCTATGCCAATTTGGGCGAAGTAAGATATTACTTCACGCACGCCCATGGTTCTTTTTAACTGTTCGCTAATGGCTTTTGCCTTTTGTAAACTTAACCCTTTTATTTTTGCAATTTTCTCTGGGTAAAGTGCAATAGTTTCAAGTGAGGCTTCTCCAAATAAACTTACAATACGGCGTGCTATTGCAGGGCCTATACCTGTAAGTGCACCACCGCTTAAGTATCTTAAAATAGCTGTTTCGCTTTCCGGCATGTGGTACACGCAAGATGTAGCTTTGAACTGTATACCGTATGTAGGGTGCTCTGTAAATTCACCAGTAATTTCAACTTCTTCCCCCGGGCTTATATGCGCCATTTCGCCGGTAACAGTGAAGGTGTCTTCACGTGTTTCCAGCTCTATTACAGCGTATCCTGTTTCATCGTTTTTAAACACGATGTTTGTTACCAGCCCTGACAGGGTTTCTTCCATTCACTACACCACTTTTCTGTTAAAATTATACTGTATTTACGCCATGTTGTAAACGCATAACGCACGCTACAAATAGCATAAAACAAAAGCTATACACTAAAAACGTGCATAGCTTTTTACTTTATACAATTATCTTATATGTTTAGCTCTTTTTTAAGTTCGTCGGTTTTGTCAGTTTTTTCCCATTTCACGCCTAATTCTTCTCTTCCAAAATGGCCATACGCTGCAAGGTTTTTGTAAATTGGCTTACGCAAATCTAAATATTCAATAATTGAAGCAGGCCTTAAATCAAATATCTTTGCTATAGCTTCTTCTATTTTGCTGTCTTCAACAATACCTGTACCAAATGTATCTACCATTACGGAAACCGGCTGTGCTACGCCAATGGCATACGCAACTTGTATTTCGCATTTTTTTGCAACGCCCGCGGCAACTATATTTTTTGCAACATAGCGAGCCGCATATGCCGCACTGCGGTCTACCTTCGTGGGGTCTTTGCCAGAAAAAGCGCCACCCCCGTGCCGTGCATACCCACCATATGTATCTACAATAATTTTTCTACCTGTAAGGCCACTGTCTCCCTGTGGGCCACCTGTTACAAACCTTCCTGTAGGGTTGATGTAGTACTTTGTGTTTTCATCAAGCAAATGAGCAGGAACAACAGGTTTTACTACATATTCAAGAATATCTTTATATATTGCTTCTTGCTCTATTTCAGGTGCATGTTGTGTAGATATTACAATTGTATCTACCCGAACAGGTAACCCGTCTTCGTACTCTACGGTTACCTGCGTTTTTCCGTCCGGCCTTAAGTAATCAAGCGTTTCTTCTTTTCTTACATCTGTAAGGCGTTTTGCAAGTTTACTTGCCAAAGAAATTGGCAGAGGCATAAGTTCAGGTGTTTCATCGCACGCATAGCCGAACATCATACCTTGGTCTCCTGCTCCGCCGGGGTTTACCCCCACAGCAATGTCGGAGGATTGTTCATCTATTGCGCTGATTACACCACAAGTGTGTGCATCAAACCCAAATTTCGCACGTACATAGCCTATATCTTCAACTACTTTTCTTGCTATTTTAGGTATATCTACATAACAGCTTGTAGTAATTTCGCCAATAATGTTGATAAGCCCAGTGGTTACCGTTGTTTCACATGCTACGCGCCCGTTTGGGTCTTGCTCTAATATTGCATCTAACACAGCGTCTGATATTTGGTCGCATATTTTATCCGGATGCCCCTCTGTTACTGATTCGGACGTAAATAATTTTCTCGCCATTTCATTTCTCCATTCGTAATACCCTCATCAAAAAACAGCACACAGGAAAACCCGGTGCTGCTTTGCAACTTATCTCTCGGTTTCCCGCAGGATTTGGCACCTTACAAATGCAGGTTGCCGGGCTTCAATGGGCCTGTTCCCTCCGCCACTCTTGATAAGAATATTCAATTTTTTATAGTTTATATTATACTTAATAGAGCTTAGCCTTGTCAAGCCGTTTTTCTACTTAATTATGCGTGAAATAGACTTGTAAAGTAAGAATGTTATTATTGCGTTTATTCCGGCTTTAAGTAAGTTAAACGGAATTATAACAGGTACAAGCATAGCTACTATTACAGATACCGGCGCACCTGTGAATATAGGCGTAAAAATAAGGTTACAGCCACACATAACTACCGTCATTGTGATGACGCCTGCAACAAGCGCAACCGCTGCACCACTACGTGTTTTTTTCATTTTGTATATATTGCCTGCTACAACTGTGAATGAGCCTGTTGCAAGTATATGCATTATTATACCAATAACGCCACTGCCTGCTGAAACAGTAACGCCTTGAATAAAGCTTGCAATTACCGTTACACAAAGCCCCGCAAGCGGGCCGTACATAAATGTTGCAATGAAGATGGGGATGTCAGCCGGGTCATACTCTAGAAACGGGGCTGACGGGAAAAGTGGGAAGTGAATGAAATATACCAGTGCAACCGAAATTGCGATTAGCATACCCATACGTGTAATTCTTTTAATGCGGTTTGAATCGTTCATAACAAAATGCCTCCTTTTTATTTGGGCGTAAAAAAACGCCCGTTTTCTACAGGCGTTCCAAACAAAACAGATGCACTTTATGCATGATATTTCGTTTCTTTTGTCCAGACTATACTGTCGGCTTTGGAATTGCACCAAAATCTGCCAATTTTGCAAAAGGCCCTCGGGCTCGTCGTGCTATTGCACGCATTACCGCCGGTGGGGAATTACGCCCCGCCCTTGAAACTATTTGTATTGTACACTATATTGCCCTTGTTTTCAATAAGTTTTTATATGTTGCTTAATTTTTTTCATTGCCCATTCATAATGGCTTGATGTTGCCGATACGCAGTAACTACCTAAGGTTGAAGTACCCGTCCATTTGAAATAGTTTTTAGAAAAAAGCTCATCATTTGAAAAAGTTTTTATTAACTCCATTACTTCTTCGTGGCTTTTCTTTAGCCTTTCAATTGCTTTTTCATATGGTGTGTTTTGGTGTTTTTCCCAAAAGTCTACATTCATTTGCCCATATGTTTTCCAGTTGTATGGCTCTAGCAGGAAAGGCTTTGGCTCACCTTTCTGGTTTGCATTTACCCAGTTAAGCAATAAGCAATGCCATTCATATAAATGCACAAGTATATCTCTTAAATTTTTATCTCTTTTCCAGTGGGCTTCTTTTTGCTTTTGCAAAAATTCATCGTCGAAATTAAAGGTTGCCATCTTTTTATCTTCAGGTATTTTGCTTATTAGCGCCCACATATCTGCATAGGTTTTATTGGCTGCATTTAATAAATCTTCTTTTGTTGTTGGTCTTGCCATAATAGTTCCCCTTTGCTTTTATTTGTTTACGGCTAAACAGTTTGCCAGCGTTTAAGCGTAGGGAAGAATTCAAGCATCATTTTTGTTGCTTCTTCTTTGCTAATATTCGGGTTTGCTTCTACCATTGGGCCTACACATACTTCAATCATTTCTTCCATTGTACAGTCAGAGGTAAATTCTCCGTTTTCATAGCAATATTTGCAGTAGTCTTCATTTTTGCTTCCATCTGCATTAGTTCCGTACAGGTCGGTATTATCTCCCATTGGCATGCCGCAGCTTTGGCAATATTTCTCGCTCATTTTCAAAACTCCTTTATATATTTTTTGTATTGCTGTGGTTACATAATACAATATATAAAGTGACTACAGTATGTCTCATTATCCTTTTAAATAAAAATCTTTTACCTCAACAGCGTACAGTAGCAATTCATCTCTCATTTGCCTTGGCTCAATTATTCGCATTGCAGTACCGAAAGAGAGAATAAAATTATACAGCCATTCATCCTGCGGTAAGTTTGCTGTAATAGTTAGTGTTCCATCATCGTTCCTTGCAATGCTGTCTTCGTCAAATTCATCATACGCACGGTATGCCATGTGTGCCGCAACTTTTAACACCACTTTTGTCATTGCAGTTGATTCTACATCAGGGCTATCAATAAGCGGTGCTTCATACTGTTTATCAGAAAAGTTCTTGTTTAGCATTTCTACCGCTAACATACGGTTGATTTTGAAAGTTCTGTAATCGTTTTTCAATAGGCAATACCCCTGCAGGTACCATGCTTTAGATTTAAACACAAGTTTTAATGGGTGTACTGTTCTTTCCGTTGTTTCACCGTAAGAGCTTGCATATGTAAACGCAATTGCTTGCTTTTTTATAATAGCATTTTTTAGCAGTTCAAACTTTTCTTTATCTCTTTCAATGCTGTTCCAGCGTGAAAAATCTACTTCAATCCAGTTTGTATCTGTTTTTTGAAACAATGTTTCAAGCTTTGATAATATCTTGCTATCATCTAAGTATTTTGTTGCCGCAAGGCTTTGCAAAGACATTAGTATTTCGCTTTGCTCTTCATCAGATATGGTTGTTTTGTTCAAAACAAAATTATCAAGAATTGATATACCGCCGCCTTTTCCCTTAGATGTGTATATAGGTATACCTGCAATTGTAAGTGCATCAATATCTCTCAGTATTGTTCGTTTTGATACTTCGAAATGCTCTGCCAGTTCATTTGCTGTTACCTTCTTTTTTTCAAGAAGTATATACACAATTTCAAAAAGTCTGTTTACTTGCATATTTGCCCCCTTTATTTTAATTGACATTATTTTGTCATATTATACACTTCTATTCTTTACTTGTAAATACCTTGCATCATATCAAAAAGCGGATGCCCGCATGGCACTCGCTTTTTATTCGTTCTTTATATTAAAATATATATTCCTCACTTCTATACATATCTGTTTCAAGGTGCGGGTACTTTTCTTTTAGGCGCTCTACCAACTTTTCTGTTTTATTGGGGCTTTCCTGTAACATATTTACTTCGTTTTCAGTAATACCTACCAGCTGAAGAAATTCTACCCTTCCATGTAAGGTGTCAATTCCTTCTATTTCAGTATCAGGCACAAACAATACTGCTGATATTTTTGAGTCTTGCATTTCTGTGTTAATTGATGCTCCATTCCCTACAATAAAATAGTTAGGTTCATAAAAAAAGCTTGTTTTGAAAGTATACCTTGCAATATTGCTAAGTAAATTTATTGCCCACATGCATTGTTCCACTGTATTTTCTTTTAGCTTTATTGTCATTTCATATGCCCATTTGCTCCACTCTTGTCCAAAAGCTTCCTCATTTGTATATAGCTCACTCATACCATAGGTTAAAAGGTGTTTATAGCCGTTTGGATTTTCGTAAATGCTATAACCATCTAAATAGTCATCACCGCCAAGTATGGCACGTGCAGTTAATACCGTACCAAAGTGCTTAGGCTCTTGTTTTCCATACACCTTTTCAAAGGCTTCGTCAATAGCAAGCCAGCCCGGCGCCCAATCTTCCTCTTCGTTCATTTTCTTTTTATACTCTTCAAGTGTCATATTCATACCTTCTTATAAATTAGTACATTGCACTGCAGTTTCACATTTTATGCTTTTTTATATTATAGCAGAATTATATCTGCTATATTTTATTTTTCTTTTATACATAAATTACCCCACGCACAGAGGTAAGATGCCCTTATGCATGAGGTTATTCAAAGTAAGTATTAAGTTAGATTAAATTGCACCATATTCTTTAAGCATTTCTTCTACCATGGTACCTTCAATTTTCTTCAGTGCTGTTTTCTTTGCCATTTCGGCTGAGAAAGGAAGCTTATAGTCTGTAAGCTTTTTACCATCTGCTAGTAATACAACAGATTTTACCAGTGTTCTTAAATCAAACTCAGATGCAAACACCTCTGGCACGCCTCTATCTACGTCAAGTAATGTATATACAGCTTCCATACCTGTGCGCACAGAATATTCTACTGTAAATACAGTATCCCTCTCCGTATCAGCAAATTGGCCAAGAAATGCAAAGTTTGTACAGCCTTGCGGTACAATCTTGGGCCTGTCACCCTCTCTGCGTGGCATAAAGTATGTTGTAATGTATGGCATCATGTACGGAATACAACGTGTAGATTCTGCTGCAAGGGTAGTTATTTCGCTTTCAGGTACGCCCATGTGGTAAAGCCATTCTTGTACAATTTCGTTGCCTGTACAATCTTTCATAGCTTTCTTTATAAAGTCTCCGGGTTTATCAGAGAATAGCGCATAGAACCATACCACTAACTTATCTTTAGGTTGTGATGCAAAGTGCGGTTGGCGGCTAACTGAATAGCTAAGTAGCCAGTTTGAATCTCTGGCGGTGATAATACCACCGGTAACAACTTTACCTGTATATAACTCTCTTTGGCAAATTTTTTCAATATAAGGGTAAATTTTAGTGTCTAACAGTGTAATGGTTGCTGATTCCCAGTTGCTCAACTCAGGGTTAGAGCAAAACTTTTCAGGCCTGCCAAAAGCAGGGTCTTGCTTTGCTATATTTTTCCACAATGCCCATGCTGGGCCCGGGTCTGTTTTAAACTCCGGTACAGTATTTTCATCGCCCATAGTTGAACTTGCAGTAGCACTGCCATTAGTTACAAAAACTAAATCGTTTTCTGTTAAGTCTATTGTTTTTTCTTCGCCGTTTTGAGTGTAAACAATTTGTTTTGCAACTTTCTTTGTCGGTGTAATATCAAACAATACGTTTGTAACCATTGTATTGTACTGAATTTGCACACCACGCTCTTCAAGGTATTTTACCAACGGAAGAATTAAAGATTCATATTGGTTATATTTTGTAAACTTAACTGCCGATAAATCTCCTATTCCGTCAAGGTGGTGAATAAAGCGTTGTACATAACGACGCATTTCAAGTGCACTGTGCCATGTTTCAAATGCAAACATACTACGCCAGTATGTCCAGAAGTTTGAAGAGAAGAATTCGTCTGTGAATACATCTTCTATTTTTTTATCTTGCAGGTCAGTTTCTTTTGTTAAGAAAAGATTTAATATCTCAAGCATTCCTTCTTGAGAAAGCTTGAATGTTTTATTTGTATTTGCACTTTGCCCGCGTTTTTCTGTAACGCGCATTAAACTGCTGTTAGGGTCAGCCTTATTCAGCCAATAAAATTCATCCAAAACTGTTGCACCTTCTGTTTCAAGTGAAGGTACACTGCGGAATAAGTCCCACAGGCATTCAAAATGGTCTTCCATTTCACGCCCGCCACGCATAATAAAGCCTCTGTCGGCGTCTTCAATGCCATCACAAGAGCCACCTGGAATGTCAATACCTTCCAGAATGTGAATTTTGTTGCCTGGCATTTGGGCATCTCTTACCAAAAAGAATGCTGCTGCCAAAGAGGCTAAACCTGCGCCTACCAAATATGCAGACTTATTATCTACACCTTCCGGCTTAAGCGGTCTTGCAAAAGCTTCATAATTTCCACTGCTGTAATACATGGGCATACCTCCAATATTTGTGCATTGCACATTAGATGATGTAATTATAAAAACCGTTTTACTATTTGTCAACGGCACTACTTTTCGCAAATACATTACAAAGCAAGTGATTATGCGAGTTTTCTTTCTTTTTTAAGAAAATAAAAAAATTTACCTAAATTTTTTATATATTATTTTTTTATACTTTTTCAAATTAATGTTGACAAAGTGTATATTTGTGTCTATACTGTATATAACTGTTAATATCAAGAGGTGATTGTTTGAAAATTATTGTTTCTAACCGCTCTGCTGTTCCAATATATGAACAGATAAAAGAGCAGATTCGAGAAGCTGTTTTTTCTGGCGAGCTAAAAAGCGGAGATGCACTGCCATCAATTCGCCAGCTTGCTAAAGATTTAAAGGTAAGTGTAATTACCACAACCCGTGCATATACTGATTTACAGGAAGAAGGCTTTGTGGTTAACAGGCAAGGTAAAGGTTGCTTTGTTTTGCCCCAAAGCGAAGAAATGGCTAAAGAAGCTGCACTTGTAAAAATTGAAGAAAACTTGCGCCTTGCTGTTTCTGCCGCTAAAAACGGTAACATACTTGAAAAAGAAGTTTTAGAAATACTTAAGATATTGTATGAGGAGGAATAAAATGATTGCCGCTTTAGAAATAAAAAATTTACAAAAAAATTATGATGCTTTTTCTTTGAAAAATGTTTCCTTCATAGTTCCCGAAGGGTATATAGTAGGGTTTATAGGGCCAAACGGCGCAGGAAAAACCACCACTATAAAATCTGTTTTAAAAATGATAACCCCTTCTTCAGGTGAAATTAGTTTATTTGGGCAAGAAAATACTGATGTAAACATTTCTGTAAGTGATGACATTGGTATTGTAATGGACTCACCTTTTTATGTTAATGAGTGGACGATGATAGATGTTGAAAAAGCTGTATCAATATTTTATTCAAAATGGAACAGTGAGAAGTATGTACAACTGCTTGAACGCTTTGGCATTGATAAGAGTAAAAAAGTTAAAGAACTTTCACGCGGTATGAAGGTAAAGCTTATGCTTTCAGTTGCACTTTCGCATGGGGCAAAGCTGTTGATATTAGATGAGCCCACAAGCGGGCTAGACCCTGTTGCAAGAGATGAGCTTTGCGAGATACTTCTTGAATTTGTTGAAGACGAAAGCCACAGTGTTCTTTTCTCAACGCATATTACTTCAGACCTTGAAAAAATAGCTGACTACATAGTATTTATATTAAAAGGAGAAATTGTTTACAACGGCACCAAAGAAGAGCTGCTTGAGAAGTATGTGCTAGTAAAAGGCGGGCTTGATGAAATAAATGCAGAACATAAAAAATATATAATTGGCCTTAGAGAGTACCCTACAGGGTTTGAAGGGATGGCGACACTAGAGAATTTACAAGAGTTGCCCACTTCTCTTTTAGTAGAGCCAATATCTTTAGAGGAAATTATTATATACATGAATAAGGAGGACAAGGTACATGAATAAAACACTTTCTTTTGCGAAGTTAGACTTTATAACAATAAAACCATTTCTAACCATAAAAAATTTATCATTACTTTTGTGTGTTGCCAGTTTTTTGGTATTTGGTACTGATTCGCCTTCTGCTACTATAAGCATGGTTATTATGTACGCCACTATGTTTGCTGTATACCCCTTTGCAGTTGGCGAACAAAACGGCATAGATGCGTTGTATTCTACTTTACCCATTTCACGCAGTGTTGTGGTTGCCGGCAGGTACTTATTTGCAGTGCTTGTTAATATTGCCGCTGTAATTCTATCTTTCGGCCTTACTGCTATTGTTTACACTATTTTACGGCGAGAGTTTATTATTGAGGAAATGTTGCTTACGGTGGTTGTTTGTTTTTCGGTTTTTGTTTTTATGCAGGCTGTTCAATTGCCATTTTACTTTAAGCTTGGTTACAATAAAGCAAAAATAATAGCATACTTACCCTTGCTTGCTTTCCCTGTTTGTGTATTTATTTTATCAAAACTTTTTGGTAGCGATGCTTTAATATCCGGCTTAGTTACAATTGCCACTTGGATTGAGACTCACGTTATATTGTCGTTCCTTATTCTATTTGCCGTATTGCTATCTGTTTTGTTTATTTCTTACCGTATTTCATTGGGGTACTACAAAAAACGCGATTTCTAATTTTTAATATTTACATAATGTTAATTTAAGGCCAACATTACTTTTAGTAGAGTACAATATATATTAAAAAGAGCTAACAGATTTTGTTTAATCGTTAGCTCTTTCTATAATGCTTATTGTGTTATATCATCAATTTTATTTAGTTTTTCTGTGTTACGGCTACGTATTTTATTTACTGTTTTCGCTAATACCAGTTGGTAAAAAGCTACACCAAATTCAGGGCTTATTTCAACTAACCTTTGCATATCTTCAGCTTTAATGCCAATAAGCTCAGTAAACTGCTCTGCCCTACCACTGTTGGCAAATGTTTTGTATTTAAGGCAACTTTCGCCAAGAATATCTCCTTTATATAGGCGGGCTATTTCTGATAGTTTACCTGAAGGCAAGCCCTTGCTTGCACTTAATATAGAAACTTCGCCCTTAAGTACTACATACAAGCCATCATTAAAATCTCCTGATTGAAATACCATTTCATCTTCAAAAAACGTTTTTACAAAGAATAACGGCATTACCAATTCCCATGTTTCATTGTTCATTTCAACAGGAAAGGCTTCTTTCAGATTTTTCAGAAATTCTTTCTCACTTAGCTTTCTTTTGCTTTTTTCATCTCTTTCAACAGGTGCTTTTGAAAGGTTGTTTTCTTCCATAATTTTACGCAATTCATATCGGTTTTTAGCTATAAAAACCATTAACTGTTCCCAGTTCTTTTGGTTTTCACAGTAGTGTTCAAATGGGTCAAACTTGGGCTGTGCATCATTCTCAGCAATACTTATGTTATTAAGTGCTTCTTTACTGCCTTCTGCATCACCTTCAAGCATATACTTTGCTGCAAGCATCATGTTAGAACGGAAAATCTTTTCCTGTAAATCGTCTTGTAGAAACTCACCGGGGTATGGGTCAAAATCCTCAGCCGAAACCATAACCATATTACTTGTTTTATATTGTGCATTCAGTTTTGCTTTTTCGTATACAAAGCGGTATATATCTTCCCTCATACGTTTCCACTGTGGGTGTTTTTTTCTTTCCGGCAGGTGCTTTATTGACAAGGTCTTATCAAGGAAAAAACTAAATCCATACATTCTACTGTTTATTACATAGTCTATATCTTCTCCGCGTGTAATTTCGGGGTCAAAAGGTACACAGGTAAAAAGCTCTCTATCTATTGCCATAGCACCACCAAAAGCGAAAGGGGTGCGTTTTATTCTTGGCTCGTTTCCTATAATTTCATCGAATGCTCTTGCTTTTGCACCAAAGCGGTCCCAATAGGTCATCCATACTTCTTTTTCAACATCATCATAATAGCGGTTTTCCTTATTCAAGTAATACCCCGCCACGCCGTGAACTATGCCACCATAAACTCTTGTTCCTATAAACTCTGTAATACGCTCAACAAAATCTGGCAGCTCAAATACTTCATCATCATCAATAAGTATGGCCGTATCTGCAGCAAGTATTTCGGCACACAAAAGGCACATATTGCGAACGTTGGCATACCCGCTCATATTCAATAGCTTTGTAATTTTAGCTTTTACTTTGTTACTTTGAAAGAACGAGACAATTCTTCTTAAATCAGATAAAGTGAATACATAGGTTTCAGCATTGAGGCCTGCTTTTTCTATTATTTTAAGCGTTTGTTTTTCTGCTTGCTCTTCTATTTCAGATGTTGTTGGGCAAATTAAAATAACAAGTTTAAAGTCTTTGTTATCAAGAATTTTCATGCTTTCCAGTGTACGTTGCAATGTCCCTTCTTCGTCAATAGGTGTTGGGTGGTCGTACACGGCATCGCCTTCTACCCAGCCTACTTTTGCTTCTCTTGCCCAATATGTTGGAATCAATACAACTTTTCTCATATAGCCCTTCCTTACTTCATAATTTATTAAGTAAATTTAAATTGCTGATTAATAAAAATACTGTTATAAAGGTTCAAGTACTTTGTGGTAAATATCAATTAGACCGTCAATCAGCTTCGTTTGCGAGAAATTCTCTACGGCATATTGCGTGGCACGGAAGCGTTTGCTATCTTTATCCGGGTTAAATATTTCTGCCATTATAGCCTGTGCAAGCCCTATGCTATCGTCAACATTAACCAGGGCACCTACTTCGTTATTCACTATATCAGGCAGGCCGCCTTGGTTAGTTGCTACAACGGGGCTGCCGCATGCAAGTGCTTCAAGTGCAACAAGCCCAAAAGGCTCCCTGCGTGAGGGCACAACACTAACATCTGTTGCACTATAAAGCTTACGCAGCAGTGAAGGCTGTTGAAAGCCGAGAAAATGTACATTTTGCAGTTTTAGCTCTTCTGCTTTTGCTTTTAGTTCTTCAAGCAACTCGCCATCACCTGCAAGCAGTGTTGTAATTTCGTTTGGGTGTTCACTTTCGTACAGCTTTGCTGCTTCAAGTAAAATATCTATACCTTTAAAGTTTGTTAGCTTACCTGAAAATAAAACCATATATTTTGTGGGCGAAATATTGTATTCATCAAAAATTTCTTCTTTTGTTGTCTTGCTTGGGTAAAAAATACTCGGGTCGTATCCATTTAATATTTGTATTGTTTTATTTTCAACATCTGTAAGTATTTCTTTTGCAAGCACAGTATTATCTTTTGAAATAGTAATAATCTTTTTTGCATCTTTTGCCGCTTCATCAGCATATTTACGGAAACGCTCGTCTTTTTTGTACCCAATAAAGTCTGTTCCATGAGAGGTTATAACATATGGCAGGCCTGTGTTTTTTGCCACCCACGCCAAAAGCCACACATGCTGTGCGTGTATAATATCCGGCTTAAACTCTTCTATTGCTTTTTGCACTTCACTTGCAAATGCATCAATATATGCGTTTAGCTGTTCATCATTTAAATCATAAAAAGTTTGCAGGCTACGCGGGTGCGTTGTGAAGCAGGGGAAGTTAAAATCAAGTGCATCGGCTGTAGGTTTTTTACCGTTTTCATCAGTAAAAAATACTGGGTAAGTAGGTATACTATCAATCAAGGAATACTCAGCGGTATTTTCCGGCATAGCAATGCAGGCTTCATGCCCTTTTTGCACAAGAGCAGATGCTATGTTTCTTGTGTATGTGCCACTGCCTGAGCCTTGCAACGGGAAATGATTGATAAGAAGAACCTTCACTTTAACACCCCTTTATTTACGCCTTTAAAAACATTTCAGCTTAAAGTTTTCCCACGCTTCCAAAAGCTGTTCATATTCTGCAACATACCTAGGAAGGCTCGCCCAGCTTATTTCAAGCTTTTCTGGCAAGGTAAGAAATTTATAATTATTAGTATATTCAGCAAGTGCTTTGCTGCCAATTTGTAGGTTGAAATGTTGCAGTTCTTGCGTGGCTGTAAGGTCTTTGTGCATTATGTAGTTATAAAACGGGTTTCTGCCAACCCAGCCCGTACATGCATAGTAAAAACGTTCTTGTACAGCTGTGTCCTCTTGTAGGTTTGGTACTTGCGGGTAATTCCTGTACGTATCATGAAATATCTTAGTTTGTATATCAATGCAAGTTATTTGGTTACGCTTGAAAGACGGCCCCAGTATGGTATCCTCACCACGGCACAGGAAGGTTTCTTCCGGCGTTGTATAGTAAGAGGAAAAGAATGGAGGTATTTTTTGGAAAGCCTCTAATTTGAAACCGGCGTTGCCGCCCAACACTTTAGTAGTTTCTGATGGTTCAAGTGGTTCATGAACAGTTAAACAATGATGCTCACTGTTGGTTGCCCAAAAGGCTGACATACCCTCTTTTTGCAGGCCTATTAGAAGCTCCCACATGCCATCAAAATTGGCGGCGGGCAAAATATTGTACCCACTGTATTCACTGGTTGTAATAAGTGTTTCGCCTGATAAATGGTGAAGATGCCTGCCAAAAAAGTCAACCTCTTCAAGCTCTAAGCTTTTATTAAGCACATATGGGGCTACGTCACTGTCAACAAAAATAAGTATATCTGCACCGCTTAAAATTGCCTGCAATACAACCATATTGCGGTTGTAGCCATAAGGTACAGGCGTGCTTTCTGCATTAAGCGGAAGCTCTAATAAGGTTTGTGTATGCTTTTCTGAAACTCCATATCTTCTAAACTCTTTTATGAGATAATCAGGATTATTCAAATCAATAATATCAAGTGATATTTTTTCACGTATGGCATTTACCGCACTAATATCTACCCCGTTTGAACAAGTTACAATTGCCTTTTGAAGCTTGTGCCCATACTTTTCAGCATTTTCTACAAACTGCAATAACGCATTTGAATTATCCAGCTTTTTTGTTATCATCCCCAAAACAATATTCATTTTCTATCCTCCGCACGCAATTTTTGCTTTACCAAAGCGTGGTATATTTTGCATTATTGAGTAGATTTGGCTACTCAGAGTTATGCCAGTGTATAATTATGTTAATTATAACACGCCTGTATTTCTATCGCAAATTTTACACTTATGCAATGTACTGTAACATGCTATAATATATGTTATTAAATTAATAAAAAAGAAGGAATGTTATGAATTTACTTTTGCATACATGTTGCGGGCCGTGTGCAGTAAAATGCATAGAAACTCTAAAAAATGAAGGTGTTACACCGGACTTGTTTTGGCATAACCCCAACATACACCCTTTTACTGAGTATATAAGCCGGCTGGAATCTCTTACTTTACTTGCAGAACGAACAGAGCTTAACCTTATTACTTTTGGTGAATATGGCTTGCGTTCTTTTCTTGCTGAAATAGGCACCGATTATGATGAGCGTTGCCCGCACTGCTACCGCATGCGTTTAGTTGCAGTTGCAAAATACGCCGCTGAAAACGGGTATGATGGTTTTTCTACAACCTTGCTTATTAGCCCTTACCAAAACCACGAAATGATTAAAGATATAGGGGAAGCCCTTGCCAATGAGTATGGCATAGACTTTGTGTACAGAGATTTTAGGCCACATTTTCGTGAGGGGCAAAAGCAAGCAAGAGAAATTGGTTTGTATATGCAAAAGTATTGTGGATGTATTTTTAGTGAGGAAGAGAGATATTTTAAAGGTAAGTGATATATTATGACAAACTACTGCCCAGTTTGTGATACTGAGTACGACTGCAAAGAAATAAATTGCCCTGTTTGTGGCAAAAAGTTAATTGAAAAATATACACAAGAGGAACTTGAAGAAATAAAAAGGCAGAATGACGATTTTACAGTAATTAATACCCTTCTTCTTTAATTTTTCGCAATAGAAAAGAGCTAACGTGATAAGGAAACAAATTCCTATAAACTCAAGTTAGCTCTTTTGTTGTTTCAATAGTTATTTAGCTAAAGGCGTTACTAACCATTTCAAGCAATCATCTTTTTTATTACCAAAGACATCATAGCCTTCCATAATATCATTCAGTGGTGCTTTGTGGGTTTGTAAAAAACGCATATCTATTTTGCCTTTTTTAATTAATTCAATTAACTGTGGCAATTTATTTGCATTTACTAATCCCATTTTTATTGTAAGGTTCTTAATCCAATATTCATTCATTTTCAATTCTTGTGGTTTTTCAAACACACCAATTATTGAAACTGTACCTGCGGGCCTCACAGCCTCTAACGCCATATTGTATGTGGGTGTAATGCCAACAGCTTCTATTGTAACATCTGCACCCCTGCCTTCGGTAAGCTCTCGAATTTTGGCTATCGCATCTTCCTTTGCGGGGTTTATTACAATATCTGCAATACCATTATCTAACGCTACTTGCAAACGCTGTTCGTTAGTGTCTACTGCAATAATTTGAGCAGGCCCCCAAAGGCGTGAAGTTGCCATGGCACACATACCAACCGGGCCGGCACCCATAACCGCCACTGTATCTCCCGGTTTTATCTCTCCGTTTTCTGCACCAAAATACCCTGTAGAAAGAATATCACCGATAAATAACAGATCTTCCTCTGTTAAACCTTCAGGAATAATGTGTAGCCCTGTATCTGCATAAGGAACCCGAACATACTCTGCTTGGCAACCATCAATTAGGTAGCCAAATATCCAGCTACCTGTAGTACACTGAGAGTATTCGCCCCGTAGGCAATAAAAACATGTGCCGCACTGTGTTACGCATGAAACCGCAACTTTATCTCCTGGTTTTACATTGTGTACATTAGGACCCACTTCAACTACTTCACCACAAAACTCGTGGCCAATAATTGTACCAGGCTTAACTGCAGGTAAGCCCCCATGTTGGATGTGAATGTCTGTTCCACAGATGGTGGAGAGGGTTACACGGACAATCGCATCAGTTGGTTCGATGATTTTAGGGGTAGGTACATCCTCCAGCCTAATATCTTCCGGACCATGATATACAACTGCTTTCATTTTCTCTTGTAACATTTTATCACCTCCAAATGATTTACAATTACATTATAGCATATACAAATAATTAGTACAAAAATATATAAGATTTTTGAATGTTTTTGTTTATAAGTTGCAACAAAAGCATTTGCTGAGTGAGAAAAAAAGGATTACGCTAAATAAAAAAGCTAGCAGAGGTTACCCTGTTAGCTTTTTTATAATATTAAGTTTTTACTATTTTACAGCTTTAACCGCTCGGGTTGCCCAAAATGCCGGTATGG
>JGI994J12354_10002063_pt1 | contig 20015 bp, 18 predicted proteins | sample IntmicLarv3ML3BL_FD_12354 | JGI IMG/M metagenome (IMG submission 12354)
CAGCAGCTGCGATCGGCAACAAGCCGACTGCCGTTAAAACAGTGAAACGTCCGCCAACATCATCAGGGACAACGAATGTTTCGTAACCTTGAGCGTTTGACAATTCTTTAAGTGTTCCTCTTGCTTTGTCCGTTGTTACATAAATACGTGATTTTGCTTCGTCTTTGCCATATTTTTTTTCTAATAAATCTTTAAAAATTCTGAAAGCTAAAGCCGGTTCTGTTGTCGTTCCTGATTTTGAAATAATGTTTATACTGATATTTTTTCCTTCGCAAATTGACAGTATTTCATTCAAATATGTTGAACTGATATTATTACCTAAAAAATAAATATCGGGAGTTTTTTTCTTTAAATTGTTATAAAAAGGGGATTTTATATATTCTATAACCGCTCTCGCTCCGAGATATGAACCGCCAATTCCGATTACGATTAAAACATCAGTATCTGAAATTATTTTTTTTGCTGATTTTTTAATGCGGTCAAATTCTGCTTTATCATAATCATTTGGTAAATTTACCCAACCGAGAAAATCCGAACCTAATCCGTTTTTATTTTTAATCATGTCATGCGCTGCATTAATAAATGGCTCAATGGCGGTATATTCTGATTCTTCTATGAAATTTTTTAAATAAACTTCGCTTAATTTTAACGGTTTCATTATTTTTCCTCCGATGTTATTTTAAATTCATTTTTTTCAAAAGTTTTTTTTAGAATTTTTCCTTTTGGTTTTCTGTTTAATGGATTATATATAAAATTTTTACAATTGAAATTACGTGAAACAAGTCCGAATTTTTCACAAATAATATCTTTTTCGTTATTAAGTGTATATCCTAATGAACAATAAACGCAATCACATTCAATTTTTTTGTCAAACATAAAAACCTCAAATTTAAAATCCGTCTGAATTAAAGTAATATATGGGCGTTTTATTTTTTTGTAAAATATTTAATAATTCGGAAGAATTATTAATTCTTTTTGTTCCAATTTCAAATGGTGTAATTAATGAAATCATCATACCGTTTTCTTGATATTCTTCTGTTTTATAATTGTTAAACGTGCTGAAAGAGGGGAGATTGGTATATGTTGCGTTTTCTTTGCCCAATACATACGTATAATACGGAAATAATAAATCAATTATTTTGTTATATTGTTTTGGTAAAGTCACCAATTCTTTAACATATATATTATCATTGTGTTCTTCGAATTTAACATATCCGATGATATCTGTGCCGTCTAAAATTAATTTTATATCGTTAATTTCATCATTTGTCCATTTTATCCAATAATTATCGTCGAATCTGTCTATAGAACAACTGATATCTTTTGCGAATTTGTCATAAATATTTTTAATCGTCCGTAAATTTTCTTTGATATTTCCATCAACCAATTTGAACGGAAATTTTTCAGAGGCATTAACATGAACTTTTTTTAAATTATATGGTAACGTTTGCCAGCCTACTTTTTTATAATGATCGTGAACCCCTGTAAATAATAATGATACATTCATATTTTGTTTTTTCATATATTCAACTGACATTTGCAATAATTTATTTGATAATCCCTGCCGTTGGTAATCACTTTTTGTGGAAACTTCTCCTATTCCACCCATTAAAATACTCTTTTTATAAATATTTATACGTCTTGTAAATACTCGTACTGTACTAACGATTGTTTCATTGTCAACCGCTACAAAAATACCGTCTAATGTAGCCTGAGGATCATTTTTATAATGTCTTTCGAAATAAGCTCTGAATTGCAAGTCTTCTTTTTTGCCAAATACATACATACAATGATCAAGCCATTTATCCATTTCCTGTAACCTAAGATTTCTAAAAACCATTTTTTATACAACCTCCATTAATTTACACCTATATTATATCACTATATACAGTGATTGTAAAGAGTAAGTATGGAAATAAAAATAAAATTTATCTTTACAAATTTAAAATAATATATTATAATTATATTTGTGTATATGTGATTTTATATAAAAATAGTCAGGATGAAGTATTTGAAAAATTATAATTTAATTGAATATATCAATCAAGTAAAAAATATTAATAAAAATGATTTAAAATATTTTTATACGCAAACGTTCGGTTGTCAGCAAAATGAAAACGATACTGAAAAAATAAACGGCATGTTAATTCAAATGGGTTATAAATATACTGAAGATAAAAACATAGCGGATATAATCATTTTTAATACATGTGCTGTTCGTGAACATGCCGAATTGCGTGTTTTCGGCAGTATAGGCGCGTTGAAACGATATAAAGAAAAAAAACCGTCTTTAATTATAGGTATTTGCGGTTGCATGGCTCAACAAGAACACATTGTCAAGCAATTAAAAGAAAAATATAAAACAGTAAATATGATTTTCGGACCGCAAGCTATTAATAATTTTCCGAAAATATTATTGGGAACATTAACAGAAAACAAAACAATTATAGATATATCTGAAAATCACGAGATTTCTGAAGAAATACCCATACAAAGATTATCTGACCATAAAGCTTGGGTTTCAATAATGAGCGGATGCAATAATTTTTGTTCATATTGCGTAGTCCCGTATGTAAGAGGACGCGAAAAAAGTCGTAAACCTGAAATTGTATTAAGTGAAATAAAAAGTCTTTTGGATAATGGTTATAAAGATATTACATTATTAGGGCAAAATGTAAATTCATATAATGCAAATAATAATTCGAAATATGATTTTGCTGATTTATTAAAAGATATTAATAATTTAAAAGGAAAATTTCGGATACGCTTTATGTCTTCGCATCCTAAAGATTTATCAATCAAACTGATAGATACAATAGCTGAATGCGATAAAATATGCAAACATATTCATTTACCGTTTCAGAGCGGATCCAATCGGATACTGGAACTGATGAACAGGCGGTATACACGTGAAAATTATTTAGAACTTATTAAATATGCAAAAGAAAAAATTCCCGGAGTTGTATTCACAAGCGATATAATCGTAGGTTTTCCGACAGAAACCGATCAGGATTTTGAAGATACTTTGGATATTATCGAAAAAGTAGGATATGACGGATTATACACATTTATATATTCTAAAAGAAAAAATACTCCTGCTTATGAAATGGAAAACCATATTTCCAAAGAAATAAAAAACAAGCGTTTTCAACAATTATTAGACAAGCAAGAACAATTGGCAACAGAAATGAATAAACAATATCACGGACAAATTATTGAAATTTTATGCGATGGATTGAGTGCAAACGGCGAATATATGACAGGACGGACAGATACAAACAAAATCGTTAATTTTGATGTGAATGACATAAAAGCAGGTGAATTTGCTAATATAAAAATAGAAAAAGAATTAAATTGGGCTTTATTCGGTAAAATAGTAAAATAAATTTAATTAGGAGAAGTAAATATGAGTGAAGTTTTAAAAATGGCAAATGATTTGGGAGAAAAAATAAAATTAAGCGATGAATTTTTAAATTATCAAAATGCGAAAACAGAACATGATAATGATGCCGAATTGCAAACAATGGTAGGAGAGTTTAATCTAAAAAAGATGTCGGTTATGCAAGAAATGAAAAACGAACCGAGAAACGAAGAAAAAATTCAAAAATTACAAGAAGAAATGCGAAGTGTTTATGCTGAAATCATGAAAAATAACGTAATGATTGAGTATATGCAAGCCAAAGAAGATATCGAAAAATTAGTAAACGATATATATTCGGTAATAAATTTTTATGTAACAGGCAAAGAACAATCATGTGACCCATCTCAATGCGAATCATGCGGCGGAGGATGTCACCAATAAAGTAAAATATATATTTTTCATATAAGGACGTGTACAAATGGCTGAATTGACACCTATGATGCTACAATATTTACAAATAAAAAAAGAAAACAACGACAGTATTTTATTGTTTCGGTTAGGTGACTTTTATGAAATGTTTTTTGAAGACGCTATTTTAGCGAGTAAGGAATTAGACATTGTACTGACGGGACGCGAATGCGGAAACGGGAAAGAAAATAAAGCGCCTATGTGCGGAGTTCCGTTTCACAGTGTTGATAATTATATTTCAAGGTTATTGGCTAAAGGTTATAAAGTTTCAATTTGCGAACAAATAAAAAATCCTGAAACCAACGAAGTTATTGATAGAAATGTGGTTAGAACAATCACACCGGGAACAATAATCGACCCTTCTATGCTTGATGAAAAAGTTAATAATTATATTGTTTGTATTTATTCGGAATCAAATAAATCTGCATTATGTTTTTGCGATGTTTCGACAGGTGATATTTTTATTGATAATGTTGTATATGATAATGATAAAAATATTATTAACGAACTTGGTAAATATTCGCCGAAAGAAGTATATATTAACACTATAAGAACTAAAAACAGTATATTATTTTCATATTTCAATAAAAACAATATTGTTATTTCCGAATATAATATAAGTAACAATCATGAAGAAACAATTATAAAACATTTCGGAAAAACTATAGAACAATTGAAAATAAACAATTATTTGTCTGTTAAAGCACTGGGTGAATTATTAAATTATTTATTTATAACGCAAAAAGCATCACTAACGCATATAAATAAATTGCAAATTACTGACAAAGAAAAGTTTTTAGAAATAGATTCAATAACATGGCGAAATTTAGAAATTGTTGAAACGATTCGGAATAAAGATAAAAAAAATTCATTATTAGGCATTTTAGATAAGACAAAAACGCCGATGGGCGCAAGACTGCTTCGAAAATATCTTGAAAAACCACTATATGATGTTTCGATGATAATTAAAAGACAAAATGCTGTTTCTGAGTTTGTGTCAAAAAACATTGAACGTTCACATATCTGCGAATTAATAAATGATATGGGTGACATTGAACGTATTTCAGCAAAGGTTATTTTTGATACAATAAACCCAAAAGATATGAAAAAATTGGCTTTTTCGCTGACTTCCTTACCGATTATAAAAGATTCATTAAAATCATTTTCATCGGTTTTGATCAGCGAAACATATGATGATTTTGATGAACTCAAAGATATTCACGAATTAATTGAAAAGACAATTGTTGAAAATCCTCCGATTACTATAAGAGACGGAAATTTTATAAAAACGGGTTATAACAGTGAATTTGATGAAATAAAATTTTTATTATCCGATACAAAACAAATAATTTCAAATATTGAACAACGGGAAAAAGAAAAGACGGGAATTAAAAATTTAAAAATCGGATTTAATAAAGTTTTTGGTTATTATATAGAAATTTCAAATTCAAATTTAAACAATATTCCGAACGAATATATTCGTAAACAAACTTTGACAAACGGTGAAAGGTTTTTCACTCAGGAATTAAAAGATATTGAAGAAAAATTATTGGAAGCTTCGGAAAAATCAATTAAACTTGAAAATAAAATATATAATGATATAAAAAATTATATCACTGATAACATGAAAAGAATTAAAAAAACGGCGGAAATGATATCACAGTTAGATGTTTTTACAAACTTTGCAGAAATTTCATTAAAAAATAATTATATTTGTCCGATTATTGATTTAAATGATGTGATTGAAATAAAAAACGGCAGGCATCCAATTGTTGAACAAATAATCACTGATGAAATATTTGTTCCAAATGATACATATTTAAATTGTACAAACGATAAGATGCTGCTCATTACGGGTCCGAATATGGCAGGAAAATCGACATATATGCGTCAAATTGCATTAATAGTTCTAATGGCACAAATCGGATGTTTTGTTCCTGCAACATCAGCTCATATCGGACTGGTTGATAAAATTTTTACGCGAATCGGTGCATCGGATGACTTGACAGCAGGGCAATCTACATTTATGGTTGAAATGACCGAAGTTGCGAATATTTTAGAAAACGCTACAAAAAAGAGTTTGTTGATTTTTGACGAAATAGGACGCGGGACAAGCACTTTCGACGGAATGAGTATTGCTCAAGCTGTTTTGGAACATGTCACGCTAAAAATATCGGCGAAATCGTTGTTTGCGACTCATTATCACGAATTGACAGGATTATTTAATAACACAAACGGTATAAAAAATTATAATATTATTGTAAAAAAACGCGGAAATGATATAACATTTTTACGAAAAATTGTTCCGGGAGCTGCTGATGACAGTTACGGAATTGACGTAGCACGGCTTGCCGGAATTAATCCGAATATTATTAAACGTGCCGAAGAAATTTTAAAAACAATCGAAAACAACGAAATAAATAATACAATAAAAAATAAAAATAAATCGGAATCTGATCAAATATCCTTGAATTCTTCGGAAATTGATGATATAATGAATGAATTGAAAAATTTAGATATTTCTGTTCTCACACCGGTTGAAGCTTTGAATAAATTATACGTTTTAATAAAAAAGTCGCAAAATATTTGAGGTTATAATGCAAAAAATAAGAATTTTAGATAAAGAAATTGCCGGTTTAATCGCAGCAGGGGAAGTTATTGAACGTCCGCTTTCTGTCGTAAAAGAATTGGTTGAAAATGCCATTGATGCGAATTCCACTAAAATTATTGTCGAAATTAAAAAAGGTGGAATTTCATATATAAAAGTTTCCGATAACGGATCGGGAATGTCAAAAGAAGATGCGGAAAACGCATTTTATAAACATGCAACGAGTAAATTATTTGAAAAAAATGATTTATTTAATATAAAAACATTGGGTTTTCGCGGAGAGGCTTTATCTTCTATTTCTATGTGTTCAAAAGTTGAATTGATTACTAAGGAAAAAGACAATTTAAATGCATGGAAATTAAATGTTATTGATGGTTTGGTAACTGATTGTACGGAAACAGGTTCTGTTGACGGCAGTATTTTTATTGTACGTGATTTATTTTACAATATTCCGGTACGATTGAAGTTTTTAAAAAGTGAAATGGCTGAAACGGCGATGATTACGAATTTAATTGAACGTCTTGCTATTTCGTGTCCGCATATATCGTTCACATATAAAATTGACGAAAAAGAACAATTTTTCACATCGGGTAATAATGAACTAAAAGATGTAATTTATAATATTTTCGGCGAAGAATTTGTTAATAATATGCTGAAAGTTGAATATATTCAGGATAATATAAAAGTATACGGATTTACAGGAAAACCGTTATATAATAAAGCCAATAGAAATTATCAGCTTTTTTATGTAAACAATAGATTTATTAAAACGCCGATTATTCAATATGCATTAGAAAACGCTTACAAAAGTTCAATTATGACAAAAAGGTATCCGATTGCTGTTCTTTTTATCGAAATTCCGTACAATGATGTAGATATTAACGTTCATCCGAATAAAATGGAAATCAAATTTTTTAATGAAAAAAGTGTTTTCAATAATGTTAATACTGCAATAAATAATTCGTTTTTATTTGATAATAAACCTGTTGAAATTAATATAACGGATAAAGCTGCGATTATTGATAAACTAATAAATGATATAAATGATATAAATAATAAAAAAGAAGTTTATCCCGAACAAAATGAAAAAATATATGATGACTGGAAAATTGTAAACAATAATACCGTTTCATATGATTTTTATGTAAGCGAAGACGATAATGTTGAAGAAACTGAAATTAATGCACCGATAGTTTTTATAAAAAATGATGTAAAAAACGAAGAATTCAAACAAATTGATATAGTCGAAGATGTTTCAGTAAAAGTTGTCGGAGAAGTCTATTCATCGTATATTATATGCGAAAGAACAGACGAAATGCTGATAATTGACAAACATGCGTTGCATGAACGTATAATTTATGAAAAATTGATAACCGGGAAAGAAATTAATTCACAAACGCTGCTTACACCGATTATTATTAACTTAGGGCATTTAGAAAAATCTGCATTGATGACTGTTCGTGAACAAATAAATAAAATCGGTATAATTTTTGAAGATTTCGGTAGCGCAGACATTATTATCCGAAGTATTCCGCAAATTTTAAATATAAACGACACGGAAGAATTGCTGGAAGAATTTTCCAAAATATTATTATCATCGAAAAATCAAGCGGATGTTTTGTTAAATAAGTTTTATTATGATATTGCTTGTAAAAGTGCTATAAAAGCGGGAAAAAGTTCATCATTGGAAGAATTAAATATTTTAATAAATGAATATTTAAAAAATGCAGATTCATTAAAATATTGTCCGCACGGAAGACCGATTATTTTAAATATAACAAAAAAATCTTTGGAAAAACATTTCAAACGTATTGTTTAAAGGAAAATATGCAAAATAATAAAATTATTGTCATTGTCGGACCGACTGCAACAGGAAAATCGAGACTTGCCATTGATATAGCAAAAGAGTATAACGGCGAAATAATTTCAGCCGATTCTATGCAAATTTATAAAAATATGGATATCGGAACGGCAAAACCAACAATTGAAGAACAAAATAGCATTAAACATCATATGATTGATATTTTAGAACCAAAGGAGTTATTTACGTTATCAACATTTTTAAAAATGGCTGACGATTGTATTAAAAATATAATTAGTAAAAATAAAATTCCAATAATTGCAGGTGGGACAGGATTATATATTTCATCTTTAATAGAAAATTTTAAATTAACAGAAATTTCAACTGACAATGAATATCGTAAATATTTGAACGATATTTCAAAAAATGGACACGGATATATTTTAAAACAATTATTATTTAATATTGACATAGATTCATATAATAAATTGCACGAAAATGATACTAAAAGATTGCTGAGAGCTTTGGAAATTTATAAATACACGAAAATGACAAAAACGCAGCATGATAAAATTTCAACAGAAATTAAAAGTGACTATAATTATTTGGTTATCGGATTAAATTACTTAAACAGAAATGATTTATATAAAAAAATCAATGATCGCGTAGATTTAATGATGTCAAACGGATTATTAAATGAAGTAATAAATCTCGATTTAGAAAAATGTTCCTTAACTGCACGGCAAGCAATCGGATACAAACAATTTATTGATTATTTCAATAATAAAATCACGTTGGAACAAACGATTGAAAATATCAAGCAGGATAGCCGAAAATACGCAAAAAGACAATTGACATGGTTTAAAGCGAAAAAAAATATCGAATGGATTGAATTTAATGAATATAATAATAAAATTATTTATAAAAATTCTAAAAAACTTATAGAAAAATTTTTATATATGTGATATAATAAGTAAAGTTTATTTTTTATTTTTGCAAAAAAAATTTGTAATGTTTATTCGCATCGAAATCCTAATTTTTTTTGGAGGTTTATTTTGGAAAACAATTTTTCGGAAGTTCTCAGCAATGATGTTATACAAAATGAAAAAACACATAAAACATTGAATTTACAGGATGTATTTTTAAATCAAGTACGAAAAGAAAGAATGCCGATTATAATATTTTTAACAAATGGTTTTCAATTAAAAGGTGTTGTAAAAGGTTTTGATAATTATGTAATTATAATAGAAATCGAAGGTAAAATGAATATGGTTTATAAACATGCAATTTCAACCATGGTTCCTTCAAAAAATGTAAACATATTAGCAAATCCGCCGACAGACAAATAAAATGAATAAAATATATAATTATTTATTTTTTATTTTACTATCAATTTTCAGTATCTTTTTTATCGTTAAGTTATCGTCATCTTCATTATTTAATACAACATACCAAATTGATATAATTGAAGAATCTTCATACAGTGAATTTATCAATATTGAAGGTATTGCATTGAGAGACGAACGATTGATTACTGATGATAATGATTTTTCATTTTTAAATTATCATATTGTAAACGGAGACAGAGTCGGAAAATTATCGACAATAGCGACTTATAATATCATTCCGCTTCCATTGCAATCTCAAATAGAATTAGATATAATTAATAATAAAATAAAACAACTAGAAGATAGTACTGAATCAAAAATTTTATTTGATATTGTTACAATCGATGATTTGATAAAAGAAAAAATTAATTCTATTTTGTTTACATCAGAGTCGGGAAGTTATAAAAACTTAGTAAATCAATTTAATGATTTGCAAGTTTTATTTAATAAAAAAGATATAAAATTAGTTGATACAGATTATTATAATAAAACACTTACTAATTATTTATATAAAAAAGAAGAAATTCTATCAGAACACGGAACGAAAGAAATATATATAAAATCACCTGCAGCCGGTTATTTTACGTCACAATATGACGGTTTTGAGTTTATAACAGCTGATAATAATTTAGAATTAAGCGTTTCTCAATTCAAAGACATTATGGGAAAAAGTGAAATGCCGATTCCCGATAAATATGTCGGAAAATTACAAATGAAACCAACTTGGTATTTTGTTGCATTAATGGATTCAACTGATGCTATTAGCTTTTTTGTCAACACGAAGATTGCATTGGAATTTGACATTCCATATAGCGGAACGAAAAAGTTCAATACGACAATCACTCATATTTCTAAATCTTTTGAAGAAAAAAGTGTTGTTGTTTTTAAATGTGATATTATGAATGTTGATGTCTTAAGTATACGCAAAGAAACATGCAGATTGATAATAAAAAATCATTTCGGTATGAAAATTTCTCAATCCGCAATTAGAAAAATTGATGATCAAATAGGTGTTTTCGTTATTATCGGAAAAATTGCTGTTTTTAAACCAATTAATGTTTTATATGCAACCGAAGATTTTTCAATTGTAGAAGCATCAAGCAATGTTTCAAGTAAAATATTATTACCAAAAGATGAAGTAATTGTCGGAGGAAAAGATTTATTTGACGGTAAAATTATTAATTAATAATGTGTTATGTGGTATACAATGACAAATATCGAAATAAATTTAAAAAATTTAAAAAAAACCATTGATTATTCTAAAAAAAATGCGTATAATCAAGAAGTGGAAATTGTTTGCGTTACAAAAAATCAAACAATAGAATCAATAAATAAAGCCATAGATTTAGGTATAAAAAATATCGGTGAAAACAAAGTACAAAGTTTTTATGAAAAAATTGATGATATTAAACCTGTAAAATGCCATTTAATCGGACATTTACAAACAAATAAGGTTAAAACAGCTATTAATTTTATAGATTTAATTCAATCAGTAGACAGCATAAAATTAGCAACTGAAATTAATAAACAATCAAAAATAATAAACAAAATTTCAGATATATTAATTCAAGTAAATATCGCACAAGAAGAAACAAAGTTCGGTATTAATGATTATGAATTACATGAAATCTTATTTGCTGTTTCACAAATGGAGAATATCCGAGTTTTAGGTCTTATGGCAATAATGCCGATTAATACTGATATTAATTATTATAAAAAGATGTACGATTTATTTCAAATAAATAAAAATCATAAATACAATAATATTAGTATGGATATTTTATCAATGGGAATGTCAAACGATTTTGTTCAAGCCGTTTCATGCGGCGCAAACATGATTAGAATAGGTTCATATATATTTAAATAAAATTAAGGAGACGTTCAATGAATAATATTTTTAAAAAGTTATTAGGCGAAGAAAATTATGACGGAGAGTATCCCGATGGTGATACAAATAATGGTGAATTCCCCCGTACAAAACCAGAATTTGTATTGGTAAAACCTGACAAACGCGATGATTTATTAATGATTGCAGATCACTTACTAAACAGAAAAACAGTTATCTTAAATCTTGAATTGGTAACAAAAGAAATTCGCAGATTTGTTGACTTTTTAAGTGGTGTTGCTTACGCATTAAACGGACAAATCAAAAAAGTGGCAGTACATACTTTTTTAATAATTCCTGGCGGAGTAGAAATAACCGGAGATATTTTTGAAGATATTGAAGGCGAAATTAATTATTAATGGTGAAAAACAAGCAAGACGGAATTTTTTCAGCTTATATTGCAGATTTAGTTAAAAAAGCTAATAATGATGCCATTGTTTACACGTATTTTTTAAATGAAAAAGAAATTAATGAAGCGGCAATTATTTTGAAAAGTTATCCGTCTTTGAATTATTACTTTTTTGGTGGTCATGATAATTCCGAACGAAAAATTTTGGGTATAAACATACAACAAAATGTAAATTTTCCTATTAAATTTATAATGATAAAAACATCGGAAAAAAATCCTAAATTATTGAAACATACCGATTTTTTAGGCAGTTTAATGGCTTTAGGTATCAAACGTGAAGTAATAGGCGATATAATAATTAATCAGGATTGTACTTATGTTGCGGTTATTGACACTATGATTAATTTTTTATTACAGAATATTGAAAAAATCGGTTCAGAAAATGTGAAAGTATTTGAATGTACCAATGAAAATTTCCAAAAATACGAACAACAATATGAAGAATTTAACATAATAATTCCGTCTAACAGACTGGATTGTTATATTTCTAAAATTTTAAATATTTCTCGAGAAAAAAGTGTTGAATTGATATTATCGGGAAAAGTTTTTATAAATTATAATGAAATAAAAAATACTTCAAAAAAATTATTCGAAAATGACATACTTATTATCCGGCAACACGGAAAATATTTATTTGCATCAGAAGAAGGTCATACAAAAAAAGATCGCATAAAAATATTGATAAAAAAATTTAAATAGAAATAAAATATGGGGTACTAAAATGTTAACACCAAGAGATATTGAAACGAAAGAATTTTCCAAAGCACGCGTAAATGGTTATAAACCTGAAGAAGTTGAAAGTTTTTTAGACGAAATATTACTTGATTATCAAGCATTATTCGAAGAAAAAGAAGCTTTAAATAAACGTATTTTAAATTTGACAGAAAAATTGGAAAAATCACACGAAGAACAAGATCACTGGAAAAATGCGATCTTAACAGCCCAAAAGAGTTATGATAGTATCATTGAAAACGGCAAGAAAAAAGCAGACAAAATGGTTGCAGACGCTCAAGAATACGCACATAAGTTAGTCGAAACCTGTAAAACAGAAGCTGATTATCAACGAAAAGTTATTAGTCAAACAAGCGCTGAAGTTGACGCTTTTAAAGCACAGTTATTTTCAATTTATGAGCAACACATCAAAGTAATTACAGATATCCCATCATATAACAAAGAAAACAAAGCTGAATCCGTTGTAAATACATATGACATTTTAAAAAGTGTTATAAATCAACCGGAAGATGTTAAACAAAAAAATATTATAGAAACAAAATATGAAGCCGATACAGTTGTAATTAGTAAAATTGTCGTAGAAGATGAAAAAATTACCGATTTTGACGATGATGATGTAAAATCATATAAATCCGACTCAAATAAAAAATCTGTAAAAGAAAAAATTGATTTTGAATTGTTAAATAGCGATGATTTAGATGATGACGACGATGAATATGGCGACGCAGATCAAATTGATAATATCGGAAATAAAGAAAGTCTGTTAAAAGATTTATTTAACACAAAAGAAACATCAAATAAAAAAGCAATAAGCAAAGAAGATCAAAAAAAGAAAAATAAAAGCTTTATTAACATTTTAGAAGAAGACGAAGATATTGACGACGATGATGACGAAGACGATGAAGATGACGAATAGATAAACATTAAAGCATATAAAAGAGTCAAAAGGAGCAAGAATGGATTCAAAAATAGATTATAATGCGACATTAAATCTTCCGAAAACTGATTTTCCTATGAGAGCCGGGCTTCCGCAAAGAGAACCTGAATATATAGAAAACTACTACTCACAGGAACTATATAAAAAATTAATGGAAAAAAATAAAAATAAACCAAAATATATTTTACATGACGGACCGCCATATGCAAACGGAGATATTCATGTAGGTCACGCTTTGAACAAAGTTTTAAAAGATTTTAACGTTCGTTATAAAAATATGACGGGATTTCAAGCACCCTTAATTCATGGCTGGGATACTCACGGATTACCGATTGAACAACAGGCTATTAAAAAAATCGGTTTAGACAAAATGAAATTGAGTATGGCTGATTTTCGTAAGCAATGCCGTGAGTTTGCTTTGTCATATGTTGATAATCAACGAAATCAAATGAAAAGATTAGGTGTTATCGGCGATTTTGATAATCCATATTTAACTTTAAATCCGAATTATGAAGCAACTCAAATAGAAGTCTTCGGAAAAATGGTAAAAAAAGGATATATATACAAAGGTTTAAAACCGGTTTATTGGTGTCCCAAAGATCAAACAGCATTAGCTGAAGCTGAAATTGAATACGCAGAAAACATTTGTGATTCGATTTATGTAAAATTTAAAATATCCAATGATAAAAATTTATTAAAAAAATACGGCGAAAATATCTTTTTTGTTATTTGGACAACAACGACTTGGACATTACCCGGAAATACAGCTATTTGTCTTGGTCAAAATTTTCAATATGCAATCGTTAAAGTTAATAATGAATATTTAATAATTGCCAGAGATCTCGTTGAAGAAGTTGCGAAAATAGCAAATTTTGAAAATTACGAAATTGTCGATGAATTCATCGGAAAAGATTTCGAATTCATGACTGTTCAGCATCCATTCTTGGACAGAAAAAGCATCGTTATTAACGGTGACCATGTAACGCTTGAATCAGGCACAGGTTGTGTTCACACAGCGCCGGGACACGGTATGGAAGACTATCAGGTCAGTTTGAAATATGAAAATATACCCATCATCGTTCCGGTTGATGATAAAGGTTTCATGACTGATGAAGCAGGGAAGTATAAAGGATTATTTTACGAAAAAAGTAATGAAATAATTTTGAATGATCTTAAATCATCAGGAGCTTTATTGGCAACACAAAAAATATCACATCAATATCCACATTGCTGGCGATGTAAAAGCCCTGTCATTTTTAGAGCAACCGAACAATTTTTCTGTTCAATTGATAAATTCAGAGATAAAGCAATTGAAGAATGCAAAAAAATTAATTGGTATCCGACTTGGGGAAAAGACCGAATAATCAGTATGATAACCGATCGAAACGATTGGTGTATTTCGCGTCAACGTATTTGGGGTGTTCCGATTCCGGTTTTCTATTGCAAAGACTGCGGAAAAGAAATAGTCAATGATACGACAATAAAAATAGTTGCTGATTTATTCAGAAAAGAAAGTTCCGATGGTTGGTATAATCATACAGCCGATGAAATACTGGATAATGCGATAAAATGTGATTGCGGTGGACAACATTTCGAAAAAGAAACTGATATCATGGACGTTTGGTTTGATTCAGGTTCATCAAACATCGCTGTTTTGTGCGAAAGACCCGAATTGCAATATCCTGCAGATACATATTTGGAAGGTGTTGATCAATTCAGAGGTTGGTTCCAATCATCTCTTTTAATCAGTGTTGCATTGAATGATATAGCGCCATACAAAAACGTTTATGTTCACGGATTTACAGTTGATGCCGAAGGGAAAAAAATGTCAAAATCTTCGGATAATTCAATCAGTCCGATTGATGTTGTTAATGAATATGGTGCAGATATTTTAAGATTATGGGTTTCTTCTTTTGATTATACGAATGATATTCGTGTTTCTCAGGATATTTTTAAACAATTATCTGAAGTATATAGAAAAATTCGTAATACTGCTCGTTTTATTTTAGGTAATATCAATGATTTTAATCCGAAATTAGATAAAATTGAATATAAAAATATGGCTGAAATCGATAAATGGGCATTAAATAATTTAAATAAGTTAATAAAAAATGTAACCGAATCTTTTGAAAACTGCGAATATCATACGATTTTCCATATGATACATAATTTTTGTGTTGTTGAAATGTCTAATTTTTATTTAGATATTATCAAAGATACGTTATATGTTGAAAAAAATAACAGTCCTGCAAGAAGATCATCTCAAACAGCAATATATATTATTCTTGATACATTAATGAAATTGCTATCCCCAATTTTATTTTTCACTAGTGATGAAATTTGGAAATCTATGCCGACAGAAAACGATAATGAAAGAGAAAGCATAATGTTCAGTGATTTTCCTGTCGTTATCGATGAATACACGAATCCTGAGCTTGAACAAGAGTTCGATAAATTTATGGAAATTCGAGAAATTGTAAAAAAATCACTTGAAGATACACGTGCAAGAAAAGAAATCGGAGCATCATTAGAAGCAAAAGTTATAATTTCATGCAAAAAAGATTTATTTGATTTTTATAGTAAAAATATTAATAAATTAAAATCAATTTTTATCGTTTCTGATCTTGAAATACATGAAGATAATGAATTAACAATAAAAGTTGAAAAAGCCACAGGAAATAAATGTGAACGTTGTTGGACTTATGATGTATCAGTTGGACAAAACAACGATCATCCGACTATTTGCAAACGTTGCATTTCAATAATAATATGATTAAAAAATATATTTCATATCTTGTTATTATAATAATTGGTTTATTTATCGACCAATATTCAAAATATTTATGTGCAAAACATTTAAAACCAATTGGAAAATATAACCTTATTGATGGCATTTTCCGATTAAATTATCGTGAAAATTCGGGAGCAGCGTTTAGTATTCTTGAAAATCAAATGATATTTTTCTTTATAATGACATTTATAGTTATGGGAATTTTGTTTTTTTTAATAATCAGCGGTCGTGTAAAAAGTGATATTGCAACATATGCTATTATTTTTATTATTACAGGTGGTTTAGGAAATTTTATCGATAGATTTAGGAACGGTTTTGTTGTAGATATGTTTGATTTCTACCTAATAAATTTTGCTGTTTTTAACGTAGCTGATATTTTTATTACATGTGGCAGTGTTATTTTTATAATTACGTTTTTATTCAGTAAAAATGATGTAATTGTATTAAAAAATTAATCTTTAGAGAGATAAAAATGGAAATAACCGTTTTAGAAAACGAATCCGGCAATCGAATAGATAAATTTTTAGCCGAACGAACAGAAATGAGTCGTTCGGCAATTGTTATGCTTATTGAAGACGATTATATTTTTGTAAATAATTATTTAATCAAAAAAAATTATATCGTAAAAGAAGGGGATAGTATCGAAATAAATATTCCCGAACCTAAAAAACTTGACATAGAAGAACAAAATATTCCGATCGATATCGTTTATGAAGACAATGATTTATTGGTTGTTAATAAAAAACAAGGAATGGTCGTGCATCCTGCAATCGGAAACGAAAACGGAACACTTGTAAATGCACTTTTATTTCATTGTAAAGATAATTTATCAAGTATAAACGGCGTCATCAGACCGGGAATTGTACATAGAATTGATAAAAATACAAGCGGATTATTAATTGTAGCAAAGACAGATATTGCTCATACATGTCTCGCAGAACAAATCAAAGAACATTCGTTTTTACGAGAATATCAGGGTATTATAATCGGAAAAACCAAGGAAAACAGTGGCATAATTAACGCTCCGATTGGAAGGCATGTTATGGATCGTAAAAAAATGGCAGTAACAATAAAAAACAGCAGGGAAGCTGTAACTAAATATGAATTATTGGAAGAATTTAATGGTTATTCATTAATGAAATTTACGTTAAAAACAGGCAGAACGCATCAAATTCGCGTACATATGTCTTATATTGGACATCCGATTATAGGAGACGATAAATATGCCCCGCAAAAAAAATATTGGGATTTGATAGGGCAGTGCTTGCATGCGAAAAAAATAGGATTTATTCATCCTATTTCAAAAAAATATATGGAATTTGATAGCGAATTACCTGATTATTTTCAAAAAATAATAAAAATTTTAAAAAACAATTGAATTTATTCGTCAATTGTTTTTTTATCGTCTTTTTTTCGTTTTTTAATTTTATTTAATGGGTTATTATTCATAACATTTTCTACATTTTTATCATTTAAATGTGTATATATCTGAGTCGTTTGTAAACTGGAATGTCCCAATATTTCTTGTAAAGTTCTTAAATCAGCACCATTTTGATACATCAATGTTGCAGCTGTGTGTCTCAATTTATGCGTAGAAAAGCCGTATAAGGAAAGTCCGCTCAACTTCAGATATTTTTCGATTATTTTTTGAACCATGCTGACTGAAATACGATTTTTTTCACGTGTTACAAACAATGCTCTGTTTTCTTCGACATCAGAAAGTTTTAAACGAACTTTTTTATAATCCTCAATTGCATTTATACAAGTTTCGTTTAAATGTAAAATCCGTTCTTTGTTTCCTTTTCCAATAATTCGAATCTTTGTATTACTTATGTCGTTAATATTAATCCCAACCAACTCACTGACACGTAATCCGCAATTTAATAACAGAATAATCATTGCATAATCGCGCTGTTTATTCAATCCAGTGATGCTTTCTAATAATGCGATGCTTTGTTCGACATTGAGATGTTTAGGCAATGATTTTTTTATTTTTGGTGGTTCCAAATTAACAGTCGGATTATATTCCATTAACATGACTTTATCACACATGTATTTATAAAAACTTTTTAAACTTGAAATTTTCCTCGCGCGTGTGTTCGTGTCATTTTTACGATTTTCTAATACATAGTTTAAATATAAATAGATATCTTGCAATGAAATAGATTCTAGTGTATCAATTGATAAATCAGCAATATAAATTTTTTCAAATTCAATTTCATCAGTTAATTTTTTATAGTTTTTAATATATCTGAAATATGTACGTAAATCTAAATAATATTCATCAACAGTTTTAACTGATCTGGACAATATAGTTTTATTATATAACAAGAATTCTTGTGCATAAATCGGCAAATCTTCATAATTATATTTAGATTCTACCATAATAAACCTCTTATAAAAAATTCAAATAAAATAATTAATTTTTTCTATTATTCTCTCCCCTCAGTTCCACAAAATATTCATTTTGCAGAACTGAATATGACTCTATTTAGGGACAGTCATCAGCTTTCCGCTTCTTGATTTTATCATATTTATCAAATCATTTATATCTTTTGCTTTTTTATTAAATTCAATCCCTACCATTGGAAAATTCGCAATATGTGCGTCTGAACCCGCTGTTTGAGTTAAATTATATTTTAAAGCAAATTCCAAAGCTTTTTCATCAAAATCGTTTTCATAATGATGATGGCTGCTATTATAAACTTCGACTGCATCAATTAAATCAGCTCTCGGTGATGGTGCCTTTGGTATATAATCGGCAATTCTGTACGGATGTGCGTGTATTATATATCCCCCCGCTTTATGAACAATATCACAATATGTTTCAATATCACAAAAATGTATTTGAGGATATTCGAACAAAAAGTCTATATCTAAGCCATATGTTAGTAAATCATCGCCATTTACTGCATATTCCCAAGCGAAAAAAACTGAAATATCATATTTTTGCCCGGATATAGCCGCTTGGTCATATCCCTTCTTTATATACAACATTTTTTCTTTCCATGGAATATCTCGAGGACAAGACGAATTTCCAGTAATAAAATGATCCGTTACAACAACACCTGAAAAACCTTTTTCTTTGTATGATTTAATCATTTCATCAGCCGTGCTTCGTCCGCATAAACTGACTTCCGACGTATGCATGTGCGTTTCATATAGATATGACAATTCAATTCTTCCTGTCTGTTTATATTTTATTCCATTAATTCTGGCATTTCAGATGATTCTATATTTTCTGTTTCTTCGTTAATATCTGAAATTTCCGCCCAATATACTTCTGTCCATAAAGACGAATAAGTTTTCATCCAATCGGATAAATCTTCGAAAACTTCACTTTTAGCAATCATTTCATCACTGATATATACAAGATTATTATTTTTCATTTCATCTGAAAATTTATTAAAAGCCGCTGAATTCGGTGTACCGCTCGATAAATACATTGCGTTCATTAGAGCAATATCTTCCCTGCACAAAAAGTTAATAAATTGTTCGGCTTCGGATTTATATTTAGATCCTTTAAGAATACAAATATTATCATACCAAATATTAGTACCTTCTTCAGGAATTGAAAATTTAATTTTTGGATTTTTTTCTTTGACAAACTTAACGTCACTTGACCACATTACTGC
>JGI994J12354_10002064_pt1 | contig 20013 bp, 18 predicted proteins | sample IntmicLarv3ML3BL_FD_12354 | JGI IMG/M metagenome (IMG submission 12354)
GGGTTTGTCTGCCCGAGCCATATCGCGGACGCGGCGCGGCATCAGCGGAATATATCGACGCTGGAGCGGCTGGGTTTCCGCGTCAAGCTCGGCGCGAATGTCTACAGGGACACATACGGCTACCTCGCCTCCGAGCGGGAGCGCGCCGACGATTTTAACGCCATGATTTCCGACGACAGCGTAAAAATGGTGTTGTTTGGCGGCGGCGAGGGCGGCGGCGAAGTCCTTCCGTACCTCGATTACGAGAGCATGAAGGCGCACCCGAAGCTCATTTGTAGCTTTAGCGACGGAACGACCATCCTGAACGCCATACACGCAAAGACGGGCATTCCAACCTATTACGGGCAGGGGCCGGGTATGTTTTTCGACCTGCGCCACTACGACTACTGCCAGTTTTCCGCTCGTTTTATTGATGGGAACGCCTCGAAATTTGTGCAGAACAGCAGTTGGGAGACGCTCTTTCCGGGAGCTTGCGAGGGTACGCTCATCGGCGGCTACCTGCGAAATTTTGCTATGATTTTCGGCAACAACTATTTTAGTTACGACAAAAGCAAAAAATACCTGCTTTTTCTCGAGGATCACGAAAAGCTCAACAATGTTGCGGCGGTAAGCTCGTTTATCTCGCACATAGAGCAGACGGATTTCATCGGAAACGTGGCGGGGTTGATTTTCGGGCACTATTCCGAAACCCGCGTCCCCGATTTGCTTAGCCGCCTCGTGCGCTTCGGTGAAAAACACAGTGTGCCGGTCGTGTACACCGACGACTTTGGGCATGGAGTAAATCACGCAATATTCCCGATTGGCGCGCGGGCAAGACTTGACAGCTCGGCGCAGCAACTGTATTTTTTGGACTAAATCCGAATTTAAGGGAGGGTGCAGGCATAAAAATGAACACCATTCCCGAATATATCCTGAACATCCTGCGCCGCCTTGAGGCTGCGGGCGAGACTGCCGTGCTTGTCGGCGGCTGCGTCCGCGATTTGCTTGACAGCGCAGTTCCGCGCGACTACGACGTTGCGACCTCCGCTCTGCCGGAACGTGTTGCGTCGCTTTTTTCGCACACTGTTCCGACCGGAATCCGCCACGGGACTGTGACGGTTCTCGACTTTGGCGAACCCGTTGAGGTCACAACTTTTCGCACGGAGGGGGAGTATCGCGACCATCGCCGTCCAGAAACTGTGACTTTCGTCTCCGCGCTTGAGGCCGATCTCGCCCGCCGCGACTTCACGGTGAACGCAATGGCATTCGATCTGTGCGGGGAAATTTACGACCCGTTCGACGGACGAAAAGACCTTGAAAACAGGGTTTTGCGCGCCGTCGGCGACCCTGCCGAGAGGTTTCGCGAGGACGCTTTGCGCATGCTCCGTGCCGTGCGTTTTTCGGCGCGCGGCTTTGAAATCGAGGAAAAAACCCTCGCCGCGATGAGAAAAAATGCCGCGCTCACGTCGCACGTCGCGACTGAGCGAATCGCGGCGGAGCTTATAGTGGCGCTAACCTCGGCGAACCCCGAAAAAGTTACAGTTATGTTCTCGTTCGGAATGCTAGACCACATTTTGCAAAGGAAAACTGTGGCCATAGACTGCGTCATACTTCGAAAAATCCCGCAAAACCTGCGATTCTTCGCGCTCGCAGCGCTGTTGAAGGCTGCGGGCGCAATCGAAAGCGCGGAAAGATTCGCCCGCGCGCTGAAGCTCGACGGCAAAATGGTTTCGCTCGCCCGCGCAACGGGCAAACCCGCCCCGCAAACCCGCGCCGCGTGGAAGTTTTTCATCGCAAAAAACGGCGAAACCGCCGTCCTCGCCCTTGCCGCCGCAGCAGACGCTGTGGCGGACGAACTTGCGGCTAAATCCGAAGCGGGAGTGACCACTGTGCCCCAAAATCTTGAAATCTCAAACCTAGCCCTCGTTGGCGAAATCCTTGCAGGCGGCGAACCGTGTACACTCGGTGACCTTGCCATAGGCGGCAGCGACCTGCTCGTGTTCGGTTTTCGCGGCAAAGCTATAGGCGAAATTCTGTGGGCGCTTATGGAAAAGGTCTGCGAAACCCCAAGGCTTAACACGCGGGAGGATTTACTTTTGGAGATTCGAAAAATTTCCGAAAACCACGACTGAGCAAACCAAAAGCTGCGGGATTTCATTCGAAATCCCGCAGCTTTTTAACATATTACACTGCAACTAACCCTCGGGGTACGACCAGCCGGAGCCGGAGTTGTAGAGATAGAGCGACCACAGCACGCTATCGACGTCGGAAAAATCGGCGAAAATCAGCAGCCGCGTCGGCGGGGTCATCTCGCCGTCCGAGGGCATTTTCGCCTCGGCGTACAGCACGACCTGATTTTTGTAGCGCGAACCGAACTCGTCCGCGCCAGCGAGCGCGCCCAGAACCTTAACGCTGTCGTTTATGTATTCAAGCCCGCTGACGGGCAGCAGCCACTCCTGCAAAACCGCCTCGGTTATCAGGAAAATGCCGGTTTCAAGGTCAACGCCCGCGCCCTCGTCGCCGGAAATCCAGCCGTACTCGGGGTCGCTTTTGCCGACAATGCGCCACCACTCAATGCCGTTTTCGCCGCCGGGACTTAGGACATACTGAAGTCCGCTCGCGCTTTCGACATAGACAAGCCGCGCTGCCTCAAGCCAGAAAACGCGCTCTGGCAGCAGCGGGTCAAGGAAATTTTCCGCCCAGTAACCCTCCAAATGTTGCCACAGAACCTGCCTGTCGAAAACAATTTCGTCCGGCGTCGGCGTTGGTGTCGGTGGCTCGTCCGAAGGCTCGGCGGAGGGCGGAGCGCTAACGTCCGAGGGGGTACCGCTCGGCGAAACCGAAGGCTCGTCGGAGCTGTCCGGCGGTGTGTCCGTCGGAGTTCCGGAGGGAACGCCCGAAACCACGCCGCTAGGCGCGGCGGACGGGGGAGCGGATTCGCTCTCCGTGCCATTTCCACACGCAAAAAGCGCGCCGAGGAGCAAAGCAGCGAGAAGGATTATCAACAATTTTTTCAAGAGAAAAGACCCCCTTTCGGGCATAAAGCAACTTGAATCGTGACGAATAACCGGGGATGTACAAACCAAACTTTACGAGACAACGGTGGTTTTATTTCCGCATTTCGGGCAGGTGACAGAAATTTTTCCCTTGCCGCGCGGAACGCGAAGCTCCAACTTGCAGCTGCCGCAGCGCAGGTATCTATGCGTTTTGCGGTCGCGGAAATGGCGAATTTGCTGCGAAAACCACGAAGTTACGGGCTTGAAAGTTTTTAAAAACCAAGCGTTTTCCTTCGACCTAGCCGCGAGGTTTTTTGAAAACATGCGATAAATTGTCAGAAAAAGCGCAATAGCGGAAAGCGCGCGCAAAACGAGCGACACAATCCAAAACGCGCCCAGAATCGTGCCGACGAGTTGCAAAACGAGCGAAAGCACAAGCAGCGCCATACCCAGCTGGTCGCCGCCGCGCCGCCCGTACATAAATTTTTGAAACCAGCCCATATGTTCTCCTTAATCGATAGTCTTTTCTTTGTCGAGTTTTCCTTTTGTTTTGTCAGAGATTTGCTTTGCGAAGGAGCTGAAGCCTTTTCCGACATTCTTTGCTTTCTCAACCGCTTTTACAGAACCGGCAGCCACATCAGAAAAAACATCACTAGCCTTATCGCTAAAGGTAATTTGCTCTTTTTCCTCTATTTCACGAATTTCTTCCTCAGACAAATAATACTTGCGAAGTTCGTTTTTCAGCCTGTTTGCCATCGGGAGCATTGTCGCAACGCTTATTCCGGCGGAAACAACCCCGCCGACAACAGGTATAGCTTTGGCGGCAAATTGCGATACGCTATTTTTGGTAATTGTTTTCGATGTAATGATATTTGCGATTTTTTTCAACATTGGATACCAGACGGTTTTTGTAAGGGGCTTCTTTAGCGTCTGTTTTGCGACGTATTTACCTACATTAGGTGCAATTGCGCGCAGGACTGTTCCGCTTCCGGCAGCGGCAAACATAACACCTAAGAATGCAATGAACGTGTGCCGTGTTTTTTCGTCCATTTCATTGTTTTCTGTAAACAGGTCATCAAAACCGTATATGTACGCCAGTTGTTGGGCTAGGTGCAAGCTAAAGGCAAAGTTTTGCATAATATCGGCAGGAATAGTTGCAGCCATTGCGATACCGCCCGGCAACCCCAGAGCAAAAGCCGCAGCGCTTGATTGAGTAACGTTAGCTGTAATGAATTTTTTGGAAGCACTGTCCATCTGTTCAAGCGTAACAAACTCGGAAATGTCATCGCTTTTCACCGCTACTTCGCTCAAATGATAGGTGTCCATCAAAAAGGTTGTACGGTTGATTTTCACTCCGGGTAAGGCCAAGACCTTATCCAATATCGTTGTAATGATATTTTCGCCTGAGTCAGCTTCGCCCAATAATTCAGTTATAACATTTCCGTTTGAATCCGATTCCGTCAGTAGTGCTGGAGTATTGTTTTCTTCTGAATCGACTTCATCAATTTTTGCAAGAATGATACTTTCTTCCGACATACTGTTTCCCCCATTTCATATGATGTATCAACGTTGCTATAGGTTCATTATCGACTTAATAATGCTGCAACTGCGCTATTTACAGGGGAATATACTGTAGTCAAAAACTACTCCCGCTCAATAAGCCTCTCGCGCAGAGCCTCAATCTCAGCGTCGGAAATGTCGATTTTTTTCAAATAGGCCTCGACAGTGCCGTAGGCGGTGCAGAAACGCTCAAGGAAACCACGCATGTATTCGGGGTGCGTCATCAAAATAAACGCGGGCATGTCGGCCGGAATTTTTGTCATAAACGCGGCGAATGTCGGCTCAAGATATGTACGCGAAACCTGGTAGTCGGCGACTATGTCCTCGTCGCAAACTCCGGCTAGGAGTAAGAGCAACGCCGCCGTCACGCCGGTCCTGTCCTTGCCCGCCGTGCAGTGAAACATAACCGCACCCTTCGCCGCGAGGATAACCTTAAAAATTTTATAGAATAGTTCACCGTTTTTCGTCATACCGAAATAAAGATCGGAAACGTCGTCCATGCTTGCTGGCATTTTCATTATGTCGGACAGCAGTGAGACGTTGTGCCAGTCAAAAGCCTCCTTGAACATAAACGGTTTTTCGTTAAGCTCAAGGTCGCTGCGCAGGTCGATAACCGTCGTGACGCCCATCACGCGAAGTGTGTCCACGTCCGCCTGCGTCAAGCTTGAGGGTGCGTCACAGCGGTAAAACCGCTGCCACGCCGTGTATCCGCCATCGGCGGGATAACCGCCCAAATCGCGAAAATTCAAAAGTCCTGTAAACGAAATGCGCCTTTTCTCCATAGCAGTAATCCTCTTCCTTTTGGAGCGTCGCCCCAAAACTCTCTATTTTTCAAACTAAACCTAATTATAACCTCTATTTTTGAAGAATTTGTGTCCAAATCGTAAAACATGAAGTTTCGCGAGCGCCTTCGTTCTTTTTCTCCCTGTCAAACTACGCCTCGTTTCACGGTCGGTCACACTGCTTACCATTACGTTTTTTGTTTACCGGAAGCGGGCTTCCGCCACAAAAAGCGCCGCTGCCTCTCTATGCGCCTGCTTCGGTGGCTTCGTTCTTCTTACAATTCCGGCCCCTTGTTGTCCGATTTGGGCTGCGAGTCAAAGGAGTCGGAGGAACCGGAGGTGAATTTCTCGCCGCTATGGCGCTGGAACTCAGAGTCAACATCGCGCACATAGTCCTGATAGTCCGGCGAGGGATTGAACTCCCTATCCGCTTCGGGGTGGTCGGTGTGTGTATCTATGGTCATCGACGGAACTTTCGGCTTGCGAATGAGCATGAAAAGGCTTATCAAAATTGCTATTATACCAACGCCGCCTTCAATAAGCGCGATAGTTATGCCGTTGCGGTCAGCCTGAAGAACGCCGCGTGAAACGTAGTCGAGCGCGTCCGCCCGCGTCATTGTGCCGTCCTCGGTGAGGTCGGAGACAATGCTGTCGGCGGCCCAGTCGATGTGCTCGGAATTTTCTTCGCTGGGATAGCGCAGAATGTAACTGGTATCATATTCATCTTCGGGAGGTTCAGTGCCCTCCGCCTTGATAAAAAACAGGATATATTTGCCACCGTAATAACTTCCATCCTCGGGAAGCCAGCCGCCCATAACCCAGTCGGTCGGAACGTCCTCGTCGTTTTCGTATAGATAGAGGCCGGCGAAAAACGTCTCCTCGAACATGAATTCTGCAAACGGACGTTTTAGACTGTCCGAACCGGCAAAAAATTCCTCCGCCTCGGTGGGGGTGTGGATTTGAGGTGTTGCGGCGGCGCTAAAGCCGGTCGTGATAAAGACGTGCGCGATAAGGACAATGCCGAGAATTATGCCGGGCAGCGGGTTTCTTCTTTTCATCGTGGAATGTTCCTTTCGGTGTATAATTTAAGCGGCAAAAATGCGGCGAAAGCTCATTTTTGTGCCGGATTTACGCTTTTTTGGGCGGAGGGTTTCGTCCCCGAACGGGAAAAACTTTTTTTCACGGAGGTAAAGACGAAGTATCCGTCTCTCTCAACGATTGTAACACCTCCGAATATTGAAATCAACTTATTTCTGTACCAGTCGCGCCGTTTTGTCACCATAACGAGCCTGCCGCCGAGGGCGAGGCGGTTGAAACTTTTCTCGATAAAGCGCTTAGCTACAGAGAAATCCGTGTGGTACGGCGGGTTCGATAAAATCAGTGTGTAACCGCTATCAGGCACATCCGCAAGCCCGTCAGAGAGGTATACCGCAACGTCGCAGCCGTTCTTTTCCGTGTTTTCCTTTGCGGTTTCGACGGCGAGCGGGTCGATGTCGCACATCGAAACCTCCCGCGCGATTTTAGCGCACGCAATACCCACAAGCCCGTAGCCGCAGCCGAGGTCGAGCACCTTGTCGGTTTCCGAAACACCGCAAACCGCGAGCATGGCAAGCGTTCCCGCGTCCGGCGCGGACGGAGAAAAAAGCGACGGCAAGGTTTCTAGTTCGATGGTTCTGCCGAAGATTTCAACGCTGTAACCCATAGGAGAAGTTCCTTTCTGAGGATGTTTTGCAAGACAGCGAAGTTATTATAGCATATTTTGCGAAAAAGTAACAGTGGGGAGCATATACTCGGTCGCAAGGGAGCATGTACGATAAAGCATGCCACAAAAAGAGAGGACTGCATTGCAGCCCTCTCTTTTTTATATAACCCTTTTCTAGCTGTGTGTGGTGGTTGCGGGGGACTGTCAAGCTGCGGCTGCTCGCGCGCACGGCGCTGTCAAGCTTCCGCGCCTACGCTACGGCACACTGTTCGGCGCTACGTTTTTTGTTTACCGACGGCAGTCCGTTGCCACAAATAATTTACGCCGCAGTCAGTTGTGAGCGAAGCGAACTATAGAGCGCTATGCGAAGCATTGCGCTCCGCTCTTCTTCACTGTCAAGCCTCGTTCGTCCTCGCGGGCGCAAAAATAAGCTTAGTCTTTCGCGAAAAATGCCGTTCGTCAACTGCGGTTGCCGAACCTGTTTTTTCGGTGACGACTATCTTATTTTCGCTGCTCGGACGCTCGGCTCTTCTACTTAGTCAAAATATACAGCTTTGCCTGTACGGTTGGACTCATAGATGGCGTCGAGGATCTGAGTTACGACATAGGCCTGCTCAGCCTTGACGAACAGCTCGTTTTCGCCCTTGAGCGCGCCAACCCAAAGCTCTGCCTCGCGGCTACGCTGCGGTGCGCCTGCGCTGAAGCCGGGGATGTACGGAGCGATTTTCTGGCCAACCTTGGTGACTGACATCTGCTCGGCGATAACGTTGTTGATGGTAACGCCGTCGTTCGTGTCAAGTCCGCCCTTTGTTCCGCAAAGGGTAACAAGTCCGCCGGTGCCGGAGGGAGTATTGAGGTTGATGGCCCATGAGCATTTGATATAGATAACTGCGCCGTTCTTCATCTTGACGAAGCCCATTGCGCTGTCTTCAACTTCAAATGTTTTGTTGTCCCACGGATCCTGCTTGCCGCCCATGTAGCTGATCTGACCCTGCTGGCTGGGCTCGAGGAGAGTTCCGAGCTTTTCAAAGCTGGCGCCTACGACGACAGCGGGCTCGTAGTTTTCCATCATCCACAAAACGAGGTCGAGGGAATGGGTAGCGATGTCGATGAGCGGGCCGCCGCCCTGTTTAGCCTTATCGGTGAAAACGCCCCATGTCGGAACGCCGCGGCGACGGATAGCGGTAGCTTCAGCATAATAGATGTCGCCAAGCCAACCATCTTCAACAACCTTTTTAGCAACAGCATGGTCATGCATATGACGATACTGATAACCGATTGTCAGCATTTTGCCGGTACGGTCGCGGGTGTCCATCATTTTCTTGGCGTCCTCTTTTGTTGCAGCCATAGGCTTTTCGCACAGGACGTGCTTGCCGGCTTCCATAGCGGCGCAACTGATTTCGCAGTGCGCTACGTTCGGAGTAAGGACGTGAACAGCGTCGATTGTCGGGTCGGCAAGGAGTTCCTTATAGTCGGTGTAAACCTTAGCGCCCTCGTCGCCGTACTGTTTGCAGGCAGCCTCTGCACGCTCGATGACCAGGTCGCAGAATGCGACGAGCTCAATGCCGCTAGCCTTTTCCATTGCCATGCCGGGGAGATGCTTCTGGTTAGCGATTCCGCCGCAACCGATGAAGCCAATGCGGATGTTCTTTGCCATTTGTTTTACCTCCATGTTTATTATAAGTAAGCGGTTACTTTTTTCCCTGTTCCCTATCATACTACATTTAGGTACGAATGTAAAGAGGGAAAATGAAAAGATGGAGGGGAGCTTCAATGGAGCAATTGCAGACATGCAAAGAGAGGGCGCACAGCGCCCTCTCTTTTGGGTGTGGTGGTTATCCTTTGAGTTTCGAGATAATTTCTGCGGCTTCGACGGAGTCGTAGGAAAGAATCCCAAATTCGTACGAGATGATAGTTGCTTCCTCAATACCGTCTCTGTAGCCCTGCAAAACCAGGTACTCTTTTCCTTCTTCGTACGGGGCCTCCTTCGGAACAACAATTTGGTAAAAGTTCTGCAACGCGCCATCTTCATCTAACTTATAATCGCCGCGCAAAACTTCCCTGATTTCGAGCAACATTGTCCCCATGTAAGGGTGTTGTCGTTCCGCTTTGCTGACGGCTTCTACATACCAGATGTCCGTCGCGAGGGCGAGCATATCATCACAAGAATTCACTTTCGGAAGGTATGCAAGCGTCTTTTTGCTCAGATCGGTCTTTTCAATGTACTCTTTTATCAAAAAATCAATGTCGCTGTCTTTTTCAAGTCCATATCGGCGAAAATCGGTGAAAAACTCAAGTCCATCCGCCGTTTCTGTCACACAAAACAGCTTATCAGCAGTGGTGTACACGATATGTGGGTAAATTTTCGATTCGCGTCCACCCATGAACAAATAATAAATGTCGCCATTTTTGAACGTTTCCGGCGCTTCGTATACATAAATCTGACCTTCAGATGAGCCGTAATAGTCGATGTTGCCGAAGTAGTCAGAAATAACCTCGCAGGTATATCGAACTGTCGGAGTGCTGATTTCAAAATTCTCTGCCGCAAGGACTTTCACTTTTGCCAACGATGTGCTATAGTCTAGAATTTCGTCGAGCGTATCATAGGAGGGTTCAACAATTTTTTCAATATTCGTACCCTCGGCGAGGATTTTTGTGCCACCATTTATGTCAGCAATCGGTGCAGTTGCTTTGCCGCAACTGCCTAAAAGTAGTATCAATGCCAGTATAAATACGAACTTTTTCATCATTGTGTCCTCCTCTCTTATTCAGATAGCAAAAGTGTCTTTGCGTAAATTTGAGATAATTGTAGCTTGTCAGGGCTTTGCGGGGAGAAGATATATTGTGATGTATAGGGGTACATAAGACAAGAGCTATTATTATAATGCCCGACCCATCCCAGAGCATGACCAACTTCATGCGCGATTATGTTGTCATATTCACTTTGACTATTTCCTGTTGATCCTGTAAAAATATTTGCACTATCCATTGCGTAAAGGTATCGAGTCTGACCACTAGGACAAGTAAATGGGAAGTTACGGTGTTCAGCCTAGATGTACGGTAATCGAGCGCGCCCGTAGCGCGATTTCCGTGTCACGTTCCATTCAAGTTACCAGCCCTGCAATTTCGTAGTAATTATGATTTATATCGTTTGCGAAGTTGAATGGATTTATCCAATTTCGTACTCGCATCCAAGTCTTTTTGCCTACTTTTGTGACGACAAAAGTAGGGCGCCCGCAGGGCATTTTAAAGTATAAGTTATATAAATATAAATCTTTCGCGGCGCAGGCAAAAATCAACGTACTTGCCCGTTCCCAAAAATTGTATATTTAATACTGGTCAGCGCCTCAATACCCATCGGGCCGCGGGAGTGCAGCTTCTGCGTCGAAATCCCAATCTCCGCGCCAAGTCCGAAAACCGCGCCGTCGGTGAACCGCGTCGAGGCGTTTACATAGACGCAGGCGGAGTCCACGCGGTCGAGAAATTCCATCGCCGTCGCGTAGTTTTCGGTCACAATCGCCTCGGAGTGACTGCTGCCGTATTTTGCGATGTGCTCCGTCGCCGCGAGCATATCCGGCACAATTTTGCAGGAGAGGATGTAGTCGTTATATTCGGTGTAGAAGTCGTCCTCGGTCGCGGGCTTTGCCTGCGGGAGAATCGAAAGCGTTTTTTCACAGCCGCGCCACTCGACGTTCTTTTCGGAGAGTTTCGCAAAAGCCCTCGGCAGAAACTCCGCCGCGACGTTCTCGGCGACAAGGACAGTCTCCGCTGCATTGCAGACGCTCGGACGCTGGCATTTCGCGTTGAAAAGAATCTCAACGGCCATGTCTAAATTGGCCTTGTCGTCAACATAGACGTGGCAAATTCCCACGCCCGTCTCGATAACCGGCACATTCGCGTTCTCGACAACCGACTGAATAAGCCCTGCTCCGCCGCGCGGAATCAGAACATCGACATAGCCGCGTAGCCGCATAAGCGCGGTTGCGCTCTCCCGCGCGGTGTCGCCTACAAGCGAAACGCCGTCAGCGGGAAGCCCCGCCGATTCAAGGCAATTTCGCATAATTTCCACAAGTTTTATGTTTGAGTTTATCGCCTCTTTGCCGCCGCGCAAGATAACGGCGTTGCCGGTTTTAAGGCAAATCGCCGCCGCGTCAACGGTTACATTCGGGCGCGACTCGTAAATAATCGCGATAACGCCGAGCGGCACGCGCCGCCTGCCTATCAAAAGCCCGTTTTCGTTTTTCGCCATGCCGTCCGTCCGCCCGATTGGGTCGTCTAAAAGCGCAACGTCGCGGCAGCCCTTCGCCATGTCGGATATACGCTTCTCGTTCAGCGCAAGGCGGTCGAGCATGTGCGGCGGCACGCCGTTTTTCTCCGCGGCGGCGAGGTCTTTTTCGTTCACCGCAAGGATTTCGGCGGTGCGGTTTTTAAGCGCGGCCGCGATAAGCATAAGCGCGCGGTTTTTTGCCTCCGCGTTTGCAAGAGCCAAGGCGGGGGCGGCGGCCTTGGCCGCTTTTCCCAGTTCCAAAACTGTCATTAGATTGACCTCCTTAGAGTTTTTAGCCGAGAAATTCAGGTTAATATCCCGCGTCAAAATCAATCTGCCAGCTAAGAGTTTCCCCCGCGAGGTACTGCCGTATCAGCGCGGCGAAAAGCTCGAGCCTGCGGTCGTTCGTCCTTTCGGAAAAGCCAGAGGAATGCGGCGTTAATATCACGTTTTCCATGTCCCACAGCGGGTTTTCCTTTTCGAGCGGCTCAGGGTCGGTTACGTCAAGCCCCGCGCCCGCAATTTTTCCGTGCTGAAGCGCGGAGATGAGAGCACCTTGATCAACCGTTACGCCGCGCCCGATGTTGAAAAAGAACGCCGAGGGCTTCATCGCCGCAAACTCCGCCGCGCCCATGAATTTTTCGGTCGAGGGCGTGTGCGGCAAGGTTGAAACGACAAAGTCCGCTTCGCCGAGCGCCGTGTGAAGTCTGCTCGCCGGGTAAACCTTATCAAAACCCGCGGCCGGCTTCGACACGTCGCGGCGCACGCCGATAATTTTGCAGTCGAAGCCCGAAAGCCTGCGGATAAGGTCGCTTGCAAGGCTGCCCGCGCCCAGAATCAGCACTGTCGCGCCGGTCAGCTCATATTTTTCATCGTAGTCGCGCTGCCAGACATGGTTTGCTTGGTGGCGCATATACTTCGGCATAAGGCGGCAGAGCGAGAGCATCATCCCGATTGTGTGCTCCGCCATCGCCGCGCCGAAAACGTCCGCCGTGCGCGTAACAACAATGTCGGGGTTTGCGTAAATGCTTTTGTCGGTGTAGCCATCAACGCCCGCAGATTGCAGGTGAACCCACTTGATGTTCTTCGCTTCACCAAGCTGTCCGCGCGGAGGGTGACCGCTGACAACATCCGACCACAGCATGTCCTCCATCGTGTGTTCGCCGAGAGGTTTGAAACGAAACTCGCACTCGAGGAACATGTTTTCAAGCTGTGTGCAATACTTCATACCGGGGGAGAACATGTCCGCGTTATCGCGGTTATTGTACGCAAGAACAAGTATTTTCGTCATTATGCGTCAACTCCCTTGGCAACAAACAGAGTTCCGACGGGCTTGCCGTCCAGAATGTCGTACAGCGCGGAGGGATCGGAGCCGTCGATAATTACGGTGTCGATTCCACTTGTGGTGGCAACTTTGGCAGCAGAGAGCTTTGTCGCCATGCCGCCTGTGCCGAGGTTCGAGCCTGCACCGCCGGCGAGATGCGCCACAGCGTCAATGTCGCTAATGACCGGAATAGCCCGCGCGTCCGGATTTTCGTGAGGGTCGTCATAAAACAGACCATTTACGTCGCTTAAAAGTATCAGAATGTCGGCATGTACAAGCGTCGCGACAATGGCGGAAAGACCGTCGTTTTCGCCGATACCAAGCTCTTCCGTTGCGACGGAGTCGTTTTCGTTGACTATCGGAACAGCACCGTACTCAAACAGCGCCTCGAAGGTGTTGAGCAAATTCTGGCGGTGATATTCGTCGTCGATGTCGCCCCTGTCCAGAAGAATCTGCCCGATTTTGCAGCCGTATTCACCAAACAGCTTGTCGTAGGTGTACATCAGCGAAACCTGCCCCACAGCGGCAGTTGCCTGCTTTAGTCGCAACTCCTTGGGCTTTTCCGCAAGGCCGAGCGTACCCATTCCCGCCGCCTGAGCGCCTGAGCTTACGAGGATAACTTCAGTTCCGGTGTTCTTGATGTCGCCTAGAACGCGGCAAAGCCGCTCCATGTTGCGCAGGTTGAGATTGCCGTTCTCATGGGCAAGGGTGGACGATCCGACCTTGACGACCATGCGGTCTATTTTTTTACCGTACATATAAAATCCATTCCCTTCATCCGCTCAAAATGAAAAAAGTCCATGAAAAGGAATGGATTTTTCGCATGAGCGGCGGTTTCGCACAAGCGGGAGCCGCGCGCGCTTTAGAATATTTAGGGGATTTAACTTGAAAACGCTAAATCAGCCCTTCTATTGCTGCAAAAGCCAGATTTTGATGCCGAAAGAGTATTCTATACCAGCATATCAAATGTAAAAATACATTATCACTTTTTCTGCGCAATTACAAGAGGGATTCGGGTTTTTGCGCTGTGAAGTACGGCGTTTGCCGCCGGCGGTTTCTTTTGCTATTGCAAAAAAGATGAATATAATGTAAAATAAGCAGGGCGAAGCCCGGTGCCTGCCCTAAAACTAATTTTTCGTAAAATTTAAGTTCTTGTCGGGTCTCGCCCCGACAGGCGACTGACTTTTATAGCGATAAAAGTCAGCAAAAGCGCTTAGACACAATACCAAATTTCATAAGTTAGCTCATTAAATATACGCAAGAACTGCAAAGCACACACTGGGCGGGCAATGTAACTGAAATGGTTTGTACGCCAACAGTCGCGCTACGCTCGCGCTCGGCTCTATCGATTATCAATTGTAAAAACGGAGGAATTAGGTGCTAAACATCGTGCTCGTCGAGCCGGAAATCCCGATGAATACGGGAAATATTGCGCGTTCCTGCGCCGCGACAAAAAGCCGCCTACACCTTATAAAGCCGCTTGGCTTCGACATCAGCGAGCGCGCCGTCAAGCGTGCGGGACTGGACTACTGGCATCTTGTCGAGGTTTTTACATACGATAGCTTCGCGGAGTTCACTTCGAAAAACCCCGGCGCGCGCTGCTGGTTTCTGTCCACAAAGGCGGCGAAACCACACACCGCCGTCAGCTACGCCTACGGCGATTTTCTCGTTTTCGGCAAGGAGACAAAGGGGCTTTCCGAAAGTCTGCTCCGCGAAAATTATGAAAACTGCGTCCGCATTCCTATGCGCAAAGAGGCGCGGTCACTGAACCTTGCAAACTCGGTTGCGGTGGTTCTGTACGAGGCGCTGCGCCAGCTTGATTTCCCCGGCCTTTCGGACGAGGGAAGCCTCACGGGGAGGGTTGACTGAGAAAAGATAGCCAAAGAGGGAAATTTTGATTAAACAGTGTTAGGAGCTTTTAAATATAATGGAAAAAATACATATAATTGCGGATTCGCCCTGTGATGTGCCGCGCGAATCCGTGGAAAAGTATGGTATAGAAATTCTTGGGGTAGAAGTCACGATTGGCGGGCGGACGCTTGTTGAGTTTCACGACGTAACACCTGAGGATTATTGGGATTTGCTTGAGGTAACGCCGGACGTTCCCTCAACGGCACAGATTACGCCGGCGCGCTTCATTGAAAGCTTTCTCCGTGCCAAGGAAAGCGGCTGCACACACACTATGGTTTTCACCATCAACGCTAAAGCCAGTGGCACGCACAACGCAGGCCTTGTCGCAAGAAACCTGTTTTATGAGGAATACGGCACGGATATGCACATTGAAGTGTTTGACACGCAGGGCTATTCAATGATGTACGGGCGCGCGGTGGAACGTGCCGCCGAAATGCGTGACATTGGCAAAAGCTTCGACGAAATCGCCGAAATGTGCGAGCAGGAGTTCAGTCGCGCGCAGACAGTGCTTCTGGTCTATTCGCTCAAACATCTGAAAAAAAGCGGACGCATAAACGGCGCGGCGGCGTTTGTCGGCGAGGCTCTCGGCCTCCGTCCGGTCATGCACATAAACAACGCCGAAATCAACATCGTACATAAGGCGCGCGGCGACAAAAACGTCGGCCCGAGCATGATTGCCGAGCTTGGCAAGCATATAAAAAACGCGCGAGAGCAGACGGTGCTGCTCCTCCACGGAAAAGTTCCGGCGGCGGAGCTTGATAACATCGAGCGCCAGATTTACGACAATTTTTCACCTGCGGCGGTCAGGCGATTGCCGCTCGGCCCGTGCATTACGACCAATACCGGCCCCAATACGATTGCTATCATCTTTGACGGCGAGCGCCGCCGCGCGGTTTTCAGAAGCTAGTTTTCAGGCAGGCGAGTTTTGTGCGGTACGACTATGTGTAGGAACAGGAGGGTATGTATATGACGGCGGAACAAATTGCGAAATCAATATCCTATTGTGGATTGATGTGTAGCTTATGCAGTTCTGACGGCAGTTGCGATTGCAGAAAAAATAATCATTGCAATCGTCAAGGTTGTTTTCAATACAATTGTTGCAATGAACGCGGATATACAGGCTGTTGGGAATGTCCTGATTTTTCCTGTGACAAAGATATGTTCGGTGAGAGCCACCTGAGATTAAAAGTGTTTGTGAAATGCATAAAAGAGGACGGAATAGAAGCGTTTTCGCAATATATAGTGCGCAATATTGAAAAGGGAATCCTCTATCACAGGAACGGCTATACCGGCGACTATGATTTAGACACAGAGGAAGCCATATTAGCGGTGTTGAGAAACGGCAAGCGAAATTGAATTTTACGAATTTAAGCATACGCAGTGCGAAAAACAAATATGTCTGTTAAAGAATAAACAAAGTTGACAGAACAGCCGCAGAAATGCGGCATTATTTTTGGTAATTGTTAAAAAATACGTCAAAAGTTAAAAAAACAGAAAAAAGTACTTGAATATGTTCAAAATATGGACTATAATCTATTGTGCGGCAAAAAGCGTGCAGTTATGTTCGTGAAAAATTTCTGATTCTTTGCGCTTGCACCGCATTTTGCGCAATTTTTTGGTTATTTTGCCGAAAACGCGGCTGTTGTTCCGCTTCGGTGAAAGCCCCGGTATACGCAGCCGGGATAGATAAGGAGTGTAGTGTTTAGTATGAAGTACAACAAGAAAACTATCGAGGACATCAGCGTAAACGGAAAGCGCGCACTGGTGCGCTGCGACTTCAATGTGCCGCAGGATTCCGACGGAAACATCACCGACGAGGGTCGAATTCTCGGCGCTCTGCCGACAATCAAGTACCTGCTTGAAAACGGCGCGGCGGTTATCCTCTGCTCGCACCTCGGCAGACCCAAGGGCGAGTTCAACATGAAGTACAGTCTCGCGCCTGTAGCCAAGCGCCTAGGCGAGCTTCTTGGCAAAGACGTCAAGCTGGCAAAGGATGTAATTGGTCCCGATGCGGATGCCCTCTGCGCCGCTATCAAACCGGGCGAAGCAATTCTTCTCGAAAATGTCCGCTTCCACAAGGAAGAGGAAAAGAACGATGCTGAGTTTGCTAAAAAGCTCGCTTCATACGCCGACGTCTATGTAAACGACGCGTTTGGCACAGCCCACCGAGCACACGCGACAACCGCCGGCGTTGCCGACTATCTCCCCGCTGTGTGCGGCTACCTCATCGGCAAGGAAATCGACGTTATGGGCAAGGCCCTCGACGACCCGAAGCGTCCGTTCGTCGCAATTCTGGGCGGCGCAAAAGTCTCCGACAAAATCGGCGTTATCAACAACCTGCTCGACAAAGTTGACGCTATCATCATCGGAGGCGGCATGGCTTATACATTTGAAAAAGCTCTCGGCGGCAAAATCGGCAAGTCCCTCTGCGAGGAGGACAAGCTCGATTACGCCAAGGAAATGATTGAAAAAGCAAAGGCTAAGGGCGTTAACTTTATGCTCCCGTGCCAGACTGTTGCGGCGGACAAATTTGCTGCCGACGCTGAGTATAAAACAGTTCCGACAGAGGAAATTCCGGACGACATGATGGGTCTCGACATCGGCGCCGAAACCATCGAAAAGTTTGCTGCCGTTATCAAGGGCGCCGGCACAGTTATCTGGAATGGACCGATGGGCGTGTTCGAGTTTGACGCGTTTGCCGTCGGCACAAAGGCAATCGCAAAGGCAGTCGCGGAAAGTGGCGCGGTCAGCATAATCGGCGGCGGCGACAGTGCGGCGGCGGTTGTACAGCTCGGATTTGCCGACAAAATGACGCATATCTCCACCGGTGGCGGCGCAAGCCTCGAGTTCCTCGAGGGTCTTGAGCTTCCGGGGATTGCTTGCCTTACGGATAAGTAAGAGCGAAGGCGCTCGAGTAGCGCAAATAAGACCGGCGCTTCACCAAAATCGCAAGTGGCGCGCACGCCGCGCAGGGATTTTGAGTGCAGCCGAGGCTTATTTGCGCGTTCACGAGAGCTGCCGCAGCTTGATATAGCAACCTAACGTAGGACGACCCCCGTATTCTCTGGCAAGTTCCGCTCATCCCCGCTTCGCCGTATAAGCCTCGTCTGCGCTCGAAATTTTTTCACGTCCCAAAGTGCCGGACATGAAAAATTTCGGCGAAGCGACGGTCTTATCCGTCGGCGGGAATGGTTTCACTATTATTAAATAAAGGAGAAAGTCATGAACAGAAGGTACAGAAAAACAATCATCGCAGGCAACTGGAAAATGAACAAAACCGCCTCGGAGGGCAAAATCCTGCTCGACGAAATCAAAGCAAACGTCGCAAAAGTAAAATGGTGCGAGGTTGTTTGCTGCGTCCCGTTCGTTGACATCCCGATGGCTGTACGCGCACTCAAGGACACACGCATTGCCGTCGGTGCGCAGAACGTCCACCAGGAGGAGAGCGGCGCTTACACAGGCGAAATATCCGCTGCAATGCTCAAAGACCTCGGCGTTAAATACGTCATCATCGGTCACAGCGAGCGCCGCCAGTATTTCGGAGAGACAGACATGCTCGTCAACAAGAAGGTTCACGCCGCGCTTAATGCTGACCTTCACCCCATTGTCTGCGTCGGCGAGAGCCTTGAACAGCGCGACGCCGATATCCACCATGAGCTTATCGAAATGCAGACCAAGGCGGCGCTTTCAGGTGTTTCCGCCGACAAGGTGCGCAAAATCGTCATCGCATACGAGCCAGTTTGGGCTATCGGCACAGGCCGCACCGCGACCGCAGAGCAGGCAAACGAAATCTGCGAGCTCATCCGTGCAACTGTCCGCAAAATGTACGGCGCACGCGTAGCACGCGCGGTTGTAATTCAGTACGGCGGCTCCATGAACGCGAAAAACGCGCAGGAGCTTCTCGCCCAGCCCGACGTTGACGGCGGACTTATCGGCGGCGCGGCGCTCAAGGCTGCGGACTTCACGGTTATTATTGAGGCGGCTAATCAGTAAAGAAGAAGAGCGAAGCCCGTTTTGCAGGGCAAATAAACGTCCGACAGCCCAAAAACAGGTTTGGCGGCGAAGTCGGCGAACGGCATTTTGGGCGCGGAGGACAAGGTTATTTGTCCGCCCGCAAAACGAGGCGCAGCTTGAAAGCTCGAAACATCACTCCCCCTAATTTTACGGCAAAAATGCCGTTATTGCTCCCCTGAATTAAGGAGAAAATTCATTTATGAAAAGTCCCGTTACTCTGATAATCATGGACGGATTTGGTATTGCAAATCCCTCTGATGGCAACGCAATATACATGGCTAAAACTCCGGTTTTGGACTGTGTTCTCGCCAAAAACCCCAAAACCCAGCTCAGCGCGAGCGGCCTTGACGTAGGGCTTCCTGACGGGCAGATGGGCAACAGCGAAGTCGGCCACACAAACATCGGCGCGGGCCGCGTCGTCTATCAGGATTTACCCAAAATCACAAAGGACATCGCCGATGGCGGCTTCTTTGAAAATCCCGTCTATCGCACCGCCGTCAGAAACGCGCTCGACAAGGGCTCGAACCTTCACATTTTCGGCCTTATGAGCGACGGCGGAGTTCACAGCCACCACACACATATTCAGGCGATGGCTGAGCTTTGCAGCCGCATGGGTCTTGACCGCGCCTTCATCCACTGCTTTATGGACGGACGCGACGTTTCGCCCACCTCCGGCGCGGATTTCGTCGCCGAAACCGCAGCCGCAACAGCGGGCAAGGCGAAAATCGGCACAGTTATAGGCCGCTACTACGCAATGGACCGCGACAACCGCTGGGAGCGCGTCGAGCGCGCGTATAACGCGCTTGTCTCGGGCGACGGCAAAGTTGTTTCCGACCCCGTCGCCGCTGTCCGCGAAAGCTATGCCGCCGGCGTGACCGATGAGTTCATCGAGCCGATAGTCGTCGAGGGCACACCCGCCATCGGCGCAAACGACAGCATAGTTTTCATGAACTTCCGCCCCGACCGCGCCCGCGAAATCACACGCACGTTTGCCGACCCTGATTTCAGTGGATTCGTCCGCAAAAACGGATATTTCTCGGTCTACTTCGTCTGTACCACGCCCTATGACGCGGAGATGCCGAACGTGTCCGTCGCCTACAAAAAAGAGGAGCTTGCGAACACTTTTGGCGAGTATGTCAGCCGTTTGGGTCTGAAGCAGCTTCGCATAGCCGAAACGGAAAAATACGCGCATGTAACCTTCTTTTTCAACGGCGGCGTTGAGCAGGTCTACGAGGGCGAAGATAGGGTTCTTATCCCGTCGCCCAAGGTTGCGACCTATGACCTCCAGCCCGAAATGAGCGCGGTTGAGGTCACCGACGCGGTTGTCGAGCGTATACAGAGCGGCATTTACGACGTAATCATCCTCAACTTCGCAAACTGCGACATGGTTGGGCACACCGGCTCGATCCCCGCCGCAATCAAGGCTGTCGAGACAGTCGATACCTGTGTCGGGCGCGTGGTTGAAGCGATGAAGGAGG
>JGI994J12354_10002065_pt1 | contig 20012 bp, 15 predicted proteins | sample IntmicLarv3ML3BL_FD_12354 | JGI IMG/M metagenome (IMG submission 12354)
GACCGCAAAGCAGGCCGTGATGAAGTCCGGCCAGTATGCCTATATCGGCCGCAAGCAGCGCAAGCGCGATTTCCGCCGCCTGTGGATCACCCGCATTTCCGCCGCCGCAAAGAGCAACGGCATGAACTATTCCACGTTCATCAACGGCATCAACCGCGCGGGCATCACGCTCAACCGCAAGATGCTCAGCGAAATCGCCATCGCGGATCCGGCCGCGTTCACGCAGCTGACCGAAAAAGCGAAGGCCGCTCTTTAATCACCATAGCGCGCGATCAAAGGCAGACAACTTTGTCTGCCTTTTAGATATTTTAGTTCGCACATGGGTAAGCACTGATTTATTCGCAGCGTCCCGCAAACGCAATACCACAAGGATTTTTCTGCGGGCGGCTGGGGACAGCCGCCCCTACATACAGTTCGAATGAATCATCACTTGCCCAGATTAATGGGAAAATGCAAGGAAGCGGCACGGTAGCAGGGACAGGTTCTCACACACAGCATAGAATGGGAGAGTCTATGATCACTTCAAAGGATAACCCGCAGGTCAAGGCGGCCATCCGTCTGCGGGAAAACGCCCGCGCCAGACGGGAACAAGGCCTGTTTTTTCTGGAAGGGTTTCGCCTTTGCGCAGACGCTGTGGCTTCGGGTTATCTTCCGCAAACGCTGTTTTTCACAGAAGCCGCGCGGCAAAAATACGGCGTACCGGACGCCCCTTCTCTTTCTGAAGAAGCCTGCCTTTTGATTTCAGATTCAGTTGCCCAAAAGCTTGGTGATACAAGCACGCCGCAGGGCATATTCGGCGTCTTCCAAGCAACAGAAACGCGAAAAGATTTTTGGCAGCCCGGCGGGAAATATATCGCGCTGGAGCAGGTGCAGGACCCCGGGAATTTGGGCGCCATCGCCCGCACGGCGGAGGCACTGGGCCTTGCCGGCATGCTGGTGAACGGCGGGTGCGATGTGCATCATCCAAAGGCGCTTCGGGCATCGATGGGCTCTTTGCTTCGTTTGCCTGTGCTGGAAACAGACGACCTCGCGGGGGCGCTCGCCTCGTGCACTCTCCCCTGCTACGCCGCTGTGCCGGACGACGCTGCTATGCCAATTGACGAATGCGATTTTAGCAAGGGCGCTGTGATTGTCATCGGCAACGAAGGCAGCGGTCTGAGCAGCGAAGCCATTGCGGCCTGCGCAACCTCCGGTGGCGGGACAATCACCATACCCATGTGCGGGCGAGCGGAAAGCCTCAATGCCGCCGCCGCCGCAACAATTTTCATGTGGGAACTAGCATAAAATGCTATGCGAAATAATCAAATAGCAAAAAGTGATAGCAAAACGCGGGACAGATGAAATGACAAAATCATAAGAATCGAGTTTTGCAATGGACGATATCTTATATTGGGTTTGGCTGCAATGCGCCCTTGGGATTTCCTCCTCGCTGCGCACACAGGAGATTGTGGAGGCCTTTTCCGGCGGCGCGCGGGAAATCTATGAAGCCAACGACTATGACCGCCGCATCGCCGGTGTGTTCACAAACATGCAGCTGGATAAGCTGCGCCGCACCGCGTTGAGCCAAGGCGAAGCCGTTTTGGAGGAATGCCTGCGGCAGCGTGTGCATATCCTGACACCGCGCGGCGAAGACTATCCCGAACGGCTGCGGCAGATACCCAACCACCCATTGGTGCTATATGTAAGGGGCTCGCTGCGTGTATTGCAACATCACTTGCCCGTCGCGATTGTGGGAACCCGCCGCGCCGAATACAAGAGCGTGGACATCGCCGGGCGGCTGAGCGCCGATTTGACGCGTGCCGGGTGCGCCATTGTTTCCGGCGGAGCGATGGGCATCGACAGCGCCGCGCATTGGGGCACGCTGCATGCAAACGGCAGCACGATTGCGGTTTTGGGCTGCGGGCACGGGGCAAATTACCTACCGGAAAACACCTCTCTGCGGGAGAAAATTGCCGCAAGCGGCGCCGTGATTTCCGAATTCCCCGGGAGTACGGCTCCCCTCGGACGGCATTTCCCCATCCGCAACCGGATTATTTCCGGCCTTTCCGTCGGCACTGTCGTGATTGAAGCAAACGAGCGCAGCGGCAGCTTGATCACGGCCACCTGCGCCGCCGAACAGGGGCGCGACGTGTTCGCCGTCCCGGGTGACGCGTTCGGCTCCGCCTACACCGGCGGCAACAAGCTCATCCGCGAGGGCGCGAAGCCCGTGTTTTCCGCCATGGATGTGCTGGAGGAATACGAGCTGCTCTACCCCGAGCTGCTCAACATGCGCCACGCGAGCCGCGATTTGGAACGCACAGCGTTCAATCCTGCGGACATCGCAAGGAGCCGAAAACAAGCGGCTGTCAAAACAAAACCTGCGCCAAAACCCACGCCCTTGCCTGTCTCTGAACCGGCAAAGCCAACCCCAGTTCCCCTCCCCGCAAGAAACCCCACTGAGACAAAAATTCTCGCTCTGCTGCAAAACGAACCGCAGCACATTGACGCGCTGAGCAAAGCCACGGCGCTCCCGTTCGGGGAACTCTTCGCGGCGCTGATGGCGCTTGAAATTGACGGTTTGATCCGGCAAACGCCCGGAAAAATATATGAAATTGTGAACTAAGAACCTGTTGGAGGCAACCATGTCAAAACTGATTATCGTGGAATCCCCCGCGAAAGCAAAAAGCATACAAAAATATTTGGGCGGCGGTTACGTCGTCGTCTCTTCGATGGGGCACGTGCGGGATTTGCCCGCGGCGCGCCTTGCCGTGGACGTGAAGAACGATTTTGCGCCCACCTATGTGGTGATGAAGGACAAGGAAAAGCTCGTGAAGGAGCTGCAGGCAAAGGCCGCAAAGTGCGACAGCGTCTTCCTCGCCACGGACCCGGACCGCGAAGGCGAAGCAATCTCCTGGCACCTGGCGAGCCTGCTGAAGCTTGACCTGAAGGACGCCAACCGCGTCACGTTCAACGAAATCACAAAAACCGGCGTAAAGGACGGCATGTCCCGCCCGCGCCGTGTGGATATCGACCTTGTGAACGCCCAGCAGGCACGGCGCATTCTGGACCGTCTGGTGGGATATCGGCTCAGCCCGTTTGTGAGCCAAAAAATCCGCCGGGGGCTTTCCGCCGGGCGGGTGCAAAGCGTTGCCGTGCGGCTGATTGCCGACCGCGAGCTGGAAATCCGCGCGTTTGTGCCGGAGGAATATTGGACGATTGAGGCAAAGCTGCTCAATTCACTCCGCAAGGGCTTGACTGCCAGCTTTGTGGGGGATCAAAAGGGCAAAATCGCCCTCACCGGCAAGGAGCAGACCGACGAAATTCTGGCGCGCCTGCAAAACGCGCAGTTCTGGGTGGCGCAGGTCAAAAAGGGCGCCCGCAAAAAGAACCCCGCGCCGCCCTTCAACACCTCCACACTGCAGCAGGAGGCCTCGCGCAAGCTTGGTTTTTCCGCTCAGCGCACCATGCGCGCGGCGCAGGAGCTCTATGAAGGCGTGGACGTGGACGGCTACGGCACCACCGGTTTGATCACCTATATGCGTACGGATTCCCTGCGGGTTTCTGACGAAGCACGCACCGCGGCCAACGAATACATCGCCGAAGCCTACGGCAAAAACTATCTCCCGCCGCAGCCAAGGGTATACAAATCCCGCGCCAGCGCGCAGGATGGCCACGAAGCCGTGCGCCCGACCATCCCTTCACTCACGCCGGCGCAGGCAAAAAACGCGCTGAGCCCCGACCAGTTCAAGCTCTATGACCTCATTTGGAAGCGTTTTCTCGCAAGCCAGATGGCAAGCTGCCTGCACGACACCGTAAAGGCCGCGATTTTTGCCGCAAATGAGCAGGACCGCCGCGCGGGCAAGCACTATGCATTTTCTGCAACAGGGTATTCTGTAAAGTTCGACGGCTTCAGCCGCCTCTATGTCGCGGGAACAGACACCGAGGACGAAGAGAAAAACGAAAAGCTGCCGGAGCTCAAGGAGGGTGAGGCGCTGAACCTCAAAGAGCTGCTGCCCGGCCAGCATTTTACGCAGCCGCCGCCCCGGTTCACCGAGGCTTCGCTCATCAAAACGCTCGAAGAAAGCGGCGTTGGCCGCCCGAGCACCTACGCCAGCATCATCTCCACGATTTTGCACCGGGGATATGTGACGCGCCAGCAAAAAATGCTCGCCCCAACGGAGCTTGGCGAAACACTGACCCAGCTGCTCAAGGATCGGTTTCCGGGGGTCGTGAACGTGAAATTCACGGCGCAGATGGAGGACCGATTGGATGAAGTGGGCCACGGAAAAACAGATTATATCAACGTTTTGCGGGTATTCTACGAAGATTTTGAGGCGACGCTCACCAAGGCAAAGGCCGAAATGGAGGGCGTAAAGCTCCAGCTGGCAGAAGACCAGACCGACATCCCCTGCGAACAATGCGGGCGAATGATGGTGATCAAAACCGGGAAGTTTGGGCGGTTTTTGGCGTGTCCCGGGTTCCCCGACTGCAAAAACGCAAAGCCTCTGGTGGTGGAGGCCAAGGGCTGCTGCCCCAAATGCGGCAAGACGATGGTGCAGCGCAAGGCGAAAAAAACGGGCCGCGTGTTCTATGGCTGCACCGGCTGGCCGGACTGCGAATTCGTCACGTGGGATGTGCCGGTGGAGGACCGCTGCCCGGAATGCAAGAAGACGATGTTCCAGCAGCGCGGCGGTGCACTGCGGTGCGAGGGCTGCGGACATAAGGAAGGGAAACGGTGATTAAATAGCGGGCGGAGCAAGCACCTTTCGCAATTACCTATTCTAGGAATGAACGGAGTCACATGAACGCAATTCAAACGCAGGCACTCACCTTCTGTTACCCAAACACGCCAAAAAGCATGCCGCCCGCCCTTGGGGAGATTTCCCTCGCGGTGGGGCCGGGCGAACTGCTTGCCATCATCGGGCACACGGGCTCGGGCAAAAGCACCCTCGTGCAGCACCTGAACGCCCTGCTCAAGCCCACGGCGGGCACCGTGTTTGTGGACGGCAAAAACATATGGGAAAACAAGACCTCCATCCGCCAGGCGCGGTTCACGGTGGGGCTGTGTTTTCAATATCCCGAATACCAGCTGTTTGAAGAAACCGTGGAAAAAGACATCGCCTTCGGCCCAAAAAATATGGGGCTTGAGAAAGAAGAAATCAAGCTTCGGGTAGAAAAAGCGCTCTCTTTCGTGGGGCTTGATCCGTCATATCTGGGCAAATCCCCCTTCGGGCTTTCCGGCGGAGAAAAGCGGCGTGCCGCCATCGCGGGCGTGATGGCGATGGAGCCGCAGGTTCTGGTATTGGATGAACCGACAGCGGGACTTGACCCCGCGGGCAAAGAGCAAATCCTCAAGATGATCCGGCACTATCGAGAAGAAACCCATTGCACCGTGATCCTCATCTCCCACAACATGGATGAAGTTGCCCGCATGGCCGACCGCGTACTCGTGATGCACAATGGCCGCGCCGCGCTGTTCGGCACGGTTCCTGAAGTGTTTTGTCAAGAGAATATATTGCTCGGCATGGGCTTGACTGTTCCTGTCATCACGAAGATATTTAATCGGCTGCGCGAACGCGGGCTGCCTGTCTCTGCCGACGTGTTCACGGTGGAACAAGCCGCGCAGGAGCTGCTGCGTCTGAAGGGGGGAGCCCCGGTATGATCAAAGATATCACCATCGGCCAATACTTTGCGGGGCGCTCGCCGTTGCACCGCATGGATGCCCGCATGAAGCTCGTGCTCACGTTTTCTTACATGCTCGTTATCTTTTTTTGCAAGAATTTTTTCTCGCTTGGGCTCGTTGCCGCGGCGGCCGTGCTCCTGTGCGTCTTTTCCGGCGTGCCTGCAAAAATGCTGCTGCGCTCCTTCCGTCCGATTCTCATGCTGGTGCTGTTCACGAGCGTGCTGAGTATTTTTTATTCCGGCGGGCCGGACGCAACGATATTATTCCAGCAGCAGATTTGGCGATGGACGCTGAAAATCACGCAGGAGGGCGTGTTCACGGCGATATTCACCACCGTGCGCATTCTGTGCCTGATTGCCGTCAGCTCGCTGCTGACCTACACGACCACGCCTTCGATGCTCACGACGGGGATCGAACGCCTGCTTTCGCCGCTGGCAAAGCTGCGCATCCCGGTTGCCGTGTTCGCGATGATGATGACCCTTGCCCTGCGGTTTGTGCCCACGCTCATTGAGGAAACCGACCGCATCATGAACGCGCAAAAATCGCGCGGCGCAAACCTCGAGACTGGGAATCTGCTGCAGCGGGTGAAGGCCTTTGTGCCCGTGCTGGTGCCGCTGTTTGTTTCGGCATTCCGGCGGGCGGCGGAGCTTGCCTATGCCATGGAAAGCCGATGCTACACCGGCGAGGGCGAGCGCACAAGCCTCAAGCAGCTGCGCCTGCGCGTGTGGGATTTTTGCTGGCTGGCGAGCGCTGTTCTGCTCGCGGGCGGCATTGTGACGCTGACAATTTTCTTCCCGGCGGTGATATAACAGACTCCGAAGTAAGTGATGATCAATTCGCATTTCGTAGGGGACGCTGTCCTCAGCGTCCCGCAAACGCAATAACATAGTTGGTTTTCTGCGGGCGGCTGAGGACAGCCACCCCTACAATCCAAGTTAATCAGTGTTTGCCGAACAGCGCCAAAAAACACGTGCCGCTTCCTAAAAATCACCCGGAAACCGAAAATAAACCTTGTACGGAATTAAATTATTACAACGTTGTAAATATATTTTTAATATTACGAACAATGTGCAGGAACTTTTCCATGTTGTTACGACTAATGATGGAAGGGAGTTGTAAATATGGAAAAATATCTATCATCCTTGCAAACACTGCCGCTGTTCCGGGGGATTGCGCCGCCGGACATTCTTCGCTTGCTGCACAGCCTTGGCGCGAGCGAACAGCACTTTGCCAGCCCGGAAATCCTGTGGGAACCCACCAGCCAGCTGCCCTATATGGGCATCATCACGGAGGGCAGCTTCCAAATCATGCAGGAGGACTGGCGGGGCAACCGCAGCATCACAGGTTCGTTCCTTCCGGGGGATTTCATCAGCGAACGATCCTTTGGAGAAATGGACGGGCTGCTGCCGTTCCACCTGAGCGTGAAGGCGGGCACTACCGTCATTCATCTCGCCAAACAGGCGGGTGTGGACCCGCCGGACGACCTGCGGGATATCCACATGATTTTCCTGCGCAACCTCGTGGACGCCCTGATCCAGAAGGAACTGCAGCTGCTCTATAAAATTGAGTACCTGAGCAAGCGCACCACGCGTGAAAAACTCATGAGCTACTTCACGGTGCTTTCCGCGCGGCAGCACAGCAGCGTCATCCACCTGGATTTTAACCGGCAGGAGCTGGCGGACTTTCTTTCGGTCGACCGCAGCGCCATGTGTACGGAGCTTGCCCGCATGCAGAACGATGGCCTGATCCGCTACGACAAGCGGCAGTTTGAGCTGCTGCTGGACGAACCGGTTTTGATCAGCGCGTTTGCTTAGTGCCAAAAGAAAAAAACAACAGAGGCAAGATTATGTTGAATTCAACGTTTTCTTGCCTCTTGCTTCGCTGCCGCTTGACAATCACAGGAAGATGGAGTATCATAGTAGTTGCGAATAACAAATCATATAGCAATTATCATAGGAGATCAATTTATGAATAGCCCAAGCAAAAAACGCCCTGTCCTGCTCTGCATCATGGATGGCTACGGCATTGCCGAACCGGACAGCGCCAACGCCATCGCCGCAGCTGATACGCCCCGCCTGGACGCCCTGTTTGCCAAATATCCCCACACCGCAATCGGCGCTTCCGGCATGGATGTGGGCCTGCCCGACGGACAGATGGGCAACAGCGAGGTGGGGCACACCAACATCGGCGCGGGGCGCGTGGTGTACCAGGAGCTCACCCGCATCAGCAAATCCATTCAGGACGGCGATTTTTTTGCCAACCCTGTATTTCTTGCCGCCATTGCGCGCTGCAAAAAAAACAACAGCGCCCTGCACCTGATGGGCCTGCTCTCTGACGGCGGCGTGCACAGCCACAACACGCACCTGTTCGCCCTGCTGGAGCTGGCAAAAAAAGAAGGCCTTTCTAAAGTATTTATCCATTGCCTGATGGACGGGCGCGACGTGCCGCCGACCTCCGGCAAGGGCTTTGTGGAAGAACTTTTTGCCAAAACGCAGGCGCTGGGTGTGGGCACCATCGCCACCATCGCCGGGCGCTACTACGGCATGGACCGCGAGAAAAAATTTGACCGCGTGCAAAAGCTCTATGACGCTATGGTACTGGGCCGCGGCGAGCACTTTGCCTGCGGGCGCGACTACATGCAGGAAAGCTATGACACGGGCGTAACCGACGAATTCATCCTCCCCGCTATCTCGCCCGAAGCGCAGCCGGTGCAGGACGGCGACAGCTTCCTCTTCTTCAACTTCCGGCCCGACCGCGCGAGGGAAATCACCCGCGCGTTCGTGGACCCTGACTTTGATGGCTTTTCCCGCGAAAAACTGCTTGATTTGCAGTTTGTCTGCATGACACAATACGACGCCTCCATGCCGAACGTGCAGGTGGCCTATGCGCCGCAGTCCCTCGCGAACCCATTGGGGCAGGTGCTCAGCGAGCGCGGCTTGCAGCAGCTGCGCATCGCGGAATACACAAAATACGCCCACGTGACGTTTTTCCTCAACGGCGGCACAGAGGAAATTTATGACGGCGAGGACCGCGTGCTGATTGACTCCCCCGACGTGCCCACCTATGATTTGCAGCCGGAAATGAGCGCTTACCGCGTGACAGAAAAGCTCGAGCAGCTCATTGCGAAAAACATCTATGACGTGATTGTGCTCAACTTTGCCAACTGCGACATGGTCGGCCACACGGGTATCTTCGAGGCCGCAAAGGCTTCTGTGGAGGCTGTTGACGCCTGCGTTGGCCGCGTGTGGGACGCCATGGAGGCACAAAACGGCATTATGCTGCTGACCGCCGACCATGGCAACGCGGATCATATGACGGAAGAAAGCGGCGAGCCTTTTACGGCGCACACGGTGAACCCCGTGCCGTTCCTCGTGGCGGGCTATGACTGCGCCCTGCGCAAAGGCGGAATGCTGTGCGACATCGCGCCGACCATGCTGCAGGTGATGGGAATCCCGCAGCCAAAAGAAATGAGCGGCAATAGCCTGATCGCGGCAAGTTTAAAATCATAAAATTAACATCGCATCGCTTGCATTTTTCTCCGCAAAGAGATACAATAATAACAGCCCATTTTCACTCCAAAAAGGAGGTCCTGCCATGCAACTGAGCAAACGCACACAAATGCACCTGAGCCGGATCATCGACACCGCGTATTACCTGTTGATCCTCGTTGCGTTCTACCTGTTCATGCGCTACGCGTTCTGGATGGTGTTCCCGTTCCTGTTCTCGCTCCTTGTGGCCATCGTGCTGCAAAAGCCCATGAACTACGCCCACAAAAAAATCCGGCTTAAAAAAAGCTTTACCGCCGTTTCGTTGGTGCTGCTGTTCTACTTTCTGGTGGTTGTGCTGGTCGCGCTCATCGGCATCCGCATCTGGAACGCTGCCAGAGGCTCCGTGGATTATGTGATGGCACAGATGAAAAACCTGCCGGCGCTGATTGAAGGACTGCGGCGGCGGCTTGCCGATCTGCTCAAATTTTTGCCGGACAGCGCCGAGGCGCGCATTGACGAGTGGATCACCGCCTTCATCAACAGCCTGATTCACGGGCAAAATGCCGCCGGCGAACCGCTCGGCACGTTCGAAAGCCTCATTTCCAAAATCGACCTGCAGTGGTTCAAGGCACCTGTGACCGGCATGCTCAGCACCGCCGGAAAAATCCCAAGCATAGTGGTCGCGGCAGTCATCACCATCATCTCGAGCTTTTTCATCACCATCAGCTACGAGTCCATCGCCGGCTTCATCAAGCACCAGCTGCGCCCCGCGCAGCGCAGCGCCCTTTCCGCCACCAAGCGGATCATGTTCCACTCGCTGGGTAAGCTGCTGCGCTCCTATGCCATCATCATGGCCACCACTTTTGTTGAGCTTGCGCTGGGTCTCCTGCTGCTGCGCCTCATCGGTGTATATGAAGGGGGGGCCATCCTCAGCATTTCCTTCATCACCGCCGCCGTGGATATCTTCCCGGTGCTTGGCACCGCAATGATCCTCATCCCCTGGGCACTCTACTGCCTGATCATGGGCGACATCGGCATGGCGGTTGGGCTGCTGATTTTGCTCGGCGTCATCACCGTGATACGGCAAATTCTTGAGCCGAAGATCATCGCCTCCAATCTGGGGCTGCCGCCCATCGTCACCATCGCGGGGATGTACATCGGCCTGCAAGTGTTCGGATTCGTCGGCGTATTCATGGTGCCGATTTTGATTATCCTGCTCAAGATGCTCAACGACGAAGGGGTGCTGCACATCTGGAAGCCCATGGAAAAGGCGCCGGAACCAGTGCCCGCAAAGCCCTTTGCCAAGCTTGCCGCAGCGCTGCAAAAGCAAAAATCACAAGCTTCGCAAAATACACCGCCGCAAGAATAAATGGTATGAACCCCAGGGCAAGCCCTGGACCCGTGCCGCCCCGAGGGACGAGGTATTTACCCTTGTGCGGAATAAAAGCCTGCAATTAAATTGCAATCAAATTGTACTGTAGATCAAATGAAGATATAGGGGGAAATGCAATGGTTGAGACGAAAATTCAGAATCCGGGCGAATACCTGAACGCTGTTCCGGCGGGGAAACTGGGCATCATCGCGCTCCCGGGCTGCGAGCGCATGGCCGAGCAAATCGACTCGTACATCGTGAACTGGCGCAAGGCATTCGCCAAAACAAACCCGCATGACATCCAGCACTACATCCGGGACAGCTACCTGATCGACGCGAAATTTCTGCGCTTCAGCACCGGGGAGGGCAAGGCGGTCATCTCGCAGTCCGTGCGGGGCTACGACCTGTTTTTGCTGTGCGATTGCTTTAATTACGGCGTAACATACGAAATGTACGGGCATGAATATCCCACCAGCCCGGACGAGCATTTTGCGAACCTGAAGCGGATCATCAGCGCCGCCGCCGGTAAGGAGCGCAGGCTCACGGTGATGATGCCCATGCTCTACGAAGGCCGGCAGCACCGCCGCAACAACCGGGAATCCCTCGACTGCGCCATGATGCTGCAGGAGCTGGAAACCCTCGGCGTAGAAAATATCATCACGTTTGATGCCCACGACCCCAGGGTGCAAAACGCGATCCCGAACTGCGGGTTCGAAACCGTGCCGCCCATCTATCAAATGATCAAGGCCATCATCAACAACGTGCCGGATATCAATTTGCACAAGGACCACCTCACGGTCATCGCCCCGGACGAAGGCGCCATCGGCCGCACCATGGCCTATTCCACGGCACTCGGCGTTGACCTCGGGATGTTCTATAAACGCCGGGATTATTCCATTGTGAAAAGCGGGCGCAACCCCATCATCGCCCACGAGTTCCTCGGCGACAACATCAGCGGGAAAGACGTGATCGTGGTGGACGACATGATTTCCTCCGGCGACAGCGTCATCGACGTGTGCACCAAGCTCAAGGACCTGGAGGCGGAACGCGTGTTCGTCTGCTCCGCGTTCGGGCTGTTTTCCTCCGGCCTTGCCCGCATGGACGCCGCCCACAAAGCCGGGCTGTTCGATAAAATTTTCACCTGCGATATGATCTACGGCACGCCGGAAATGCTGGAACGCGAATGGCATGTGAGCGTACGCATGTCGAAGTACATCTCCTACATCATCGACACCCTGAACCACGATATGTCGATCTCCCGCCTGCTCACCCCGGCGGACCGGATTGAGCGGCTGCTGGTGCAGCGGGGTTATCGCTTAGGGTAGCCGGACAAGCATAAAATTGCAGGAGGCGGAACAATCCGCCTCCTGTTTGTTATTTTGTTAGGTTGTTGCTCACTTCATCCAAATCCAGCCAAAGAGGAGCCATTTCAAAATGAAGTTCCACAGCCTCGCAAAGAAAGACGACGTCCATTTGAAATCATTATAGTACCAGTTTGAGCTCTGCTCGACAGCAACATTCGTACGAATCATTACGATTTTCATATTGTTGGCTTGCGCATGTACCCGAAAACCATTTGAACCTGCAGTTACTTGACCTTTTCCGTTCACTGTGACGCGGGCAAAGCCGTAGTAATAACGCAGGGTCAAATCTTCCGGGGCGACCGTGGTATCATTGATAGCCTCCTCAATTTCCTCAATCACCTGTTCACGGGTGGCAATCGGCGCAATGCGGCCGTGGGCACTCTCCAAACCCGGGATGGGGTTCGTTTCCGCCGCAACACCCAGTTCAATCACCCAGTAGTCTCCATTTTTTTCGCAGCTGATGCCAGTGATGTCCTCCGGGCGCAAATCGGACGCGTTGGCGTTTTTTGAGAAAAACAGGCCTTGGTTGGAGGTTCCGGCGGCAATTTTTTGCGATTCCAATTCGCCGGGCATCCGCATATCCCTGACCAGATCGAGAACGGTCTTCGCAAGACCTGAAGAGTCGGAAGAAGCGATGTTGTTGATTTCCAGCAGCGATGTTCGCTTGAACCCCGGCTGTTCCGCACGCACGCGGTTCACAACCAGGTTGAAATATTCCAGCTGCTCAGCCTGGCTCAATTCATTCAGGTTCGCGGGCGGCTCATAGTTGATAGCATCCTCCGCCCCGGCAGGCACGGCGCCGAGCAGGCACAGCCCCGCCAGCACCACCACTGCCAAAAACACGCTCAAACACTTTTTCATTGAGAAGCTCCTTCCAAATATGCAAATTTATTTTACTATGCAGCCTCAGTCTTATCGTTATCTTTATCCTTGATCATCCCCAGCTTCCACATCGCCTGCGCGCCGAGCAGCGAAACCACCACCGTGATGGGAATTGCCACGCCGATTTGCAGACCGGGCGCGAAGATCAGCGTCACAATGCCGGCGAACAACGGCAGGAACGAGATGCGCCAATGTTTGCGCAGATAGCCAGCCAACAACGAGCCGAACAGCGCGGGCAGCACCTGCTCAAACGCCGGGGCAACCACGCTGCCCTCCGCCGTGAGCAACGGCAGCAGGGGCGAAAGCAGCACAACGCCAACGGACATGATCACCGTTGTTGCGATGGCGGAGCTTGCCACGGCGATGGTGGAAATGACCTCGCCCTCCTCGGAGTTGGCGCGCACATCGGCATTTTTGAGCGCCGCGATGGCGCAGGGCAGCTTCAGGTTGGAGATGTTGCCCGTGACAAACGAGAGATACGCCCCGCCGCTGCCGATGATCGGCCCATAGCTGATTGTCTCGATGATCGCCACCGACCAAAACAGCGGAATGACTGCGGCAAAGGCCTTCAGCAGCCCCATGAATGGCGGCCACGCCTGCAGCCGCAGCGAAATCATCAGCGGCACCGACAGCATCACAATCAGCGAAACGATGCAGGAAATCCTCCCCCAGGTGTGAACTTGATCAAAATAAGTGCGTTCTTTTTTCATGATTTAACCCCTCCAAGTCAATGCTGCAAGATGATTTGGCAGAATGTACGCGAACAGAACCGCCGCGCCCATCGCCAAAAACATGCTTGCGGGCATTACAAACGGCTGCAGGCTCTTCCAGCCGCGTTTTTCCACAATCCATTCCATCAGCAGCAGCGAGAAGACCGCGGTCAGCAGCGTCAGCACAGAAAGAACGCCCGCGCCGTCGCCGGCTTTGTCGGCCTCGCCCGTGCCCGCAACCGCCCGCGCCACAAACGCGGCAATCAGCCCAATGAACGCCGCCGCGCTCATGAGGTCCGTCCACTTTGCGTTGGTGTTGGCGGATTTTGCCACCCTCGCCTGGATTTTTTTCAAAATAAGGGGCAGCAAAATCAGCGGGAAGATGCTGCCGATGGTCATCACCCATGCAATGCCGGAAAACGTCGCCGGGTCCGTCACCGCGGTGTTCAGCCCGCCCGAATGCCCAAGGGCGTCCATCGCGGCTGTGGCGGCCGTGGCTTCATACGAAAAGTTGCCTATGATGCTCAGGCGCATCCAGGGGAGCACGATGCCCAGCGAGTTCGAGAGCGCCAGCACCGTGGCGGCAATCGCCATGGAGGGCGCGACGGTGAACAGCACGCTGGAGGTGACGGTGCCGCGCAGCGTGGCGGTTGAGATGCCGAGCGTGCGCCCGTGCTTCCATGCGCGAAGGAGGAAAAACAGCGACTGCGCAATCACGAACACCATCAGAAAGCCGCCCAAAATGAACATGAACGAGGATTGCCGGAAATCCATAAAAACATCTCCTTGTTTTTTTATTGTTGTATTGACACACATGAGTTTGTGTGTTATAATATGTTCATAATAAAATATCACGTTCTTCAGGGGTGGTGCGATTCCACACCGGCGGTGATGCGGCAACAGCCGACAAGCCCGCCAGCTCACAAGTTGCAACTTGGGCAGATCCGGTGCGATTCCGGAGCCGACGGTACAGTCCGGATGAAAGAAGAATTGGCTCAAAAAGCCTTTATCTTGGAGTGCGTTTTTACGTGCTCTATTTTTTATTTTAGGAGGTTTCTCTATGCCACGCAACTCGAAAACATCTCGCAACCTGATTGCCCTTGTCCTCACGGCGCTGCTGAGCGCCGTCGCAGTGGTGCTGTTTCTGCTGCTGAAATTCCCCGTTTTCCCCGCCGCTCCCCACCTGAAGATGGACTTTTCCAACATTCCCGGTCTGCTTGCCGGCATTTTGCTCGGCCCCTTGTACGGCGTCACAGTCGAGCTCATCCGCAACCTGATTGAGCTCATCACCATGGGCGTGGGCACGCAAATGGGCTTCGGCAACATCATGAGCTTCACCCTTGGCTGCGCATTCATCGTGCCGTTTTCGCTCATCGTGCGCAAACCGGGCACCGCGCGCCTTGCCATTGCATGCGCCGCAAGCTTCGCCATTTTGCTTGCCGCCGGCGTTGGGATGAACCTCATTTTTACGCCGCTGTTTTTCCGCTATTTTTTGGGACAGCAGCTGCCGAAGGCCGCGCTCTACGGCATGGTCGGCTATGCCACGGCGCTCAACGCCATCAAGGGTGCGGTCCTATGCGCCTCGGGCGTCCTGTTCTGCCGCTTGCGCCCCAAATTCCAAACAATGCTGGGGAGATAATTCCTAAGCACCCCCATAAAACAAAAACAACCGGCTCAAATTTGGGCCGGTTGTTTTGTTTGTGTTCTTACTTTACGAAATCAAGCGCCTTAAGAATAAAATTCTCAAGGAAGCGGATGATGCCGTCATTGTCGCCAACCAGCTTGATCAGCCAGCCCACGATGTTCGTATTATAGAAATCAATCAGGGCGTTGAGGATGGCTTGCAGTTCTTTCATGTCAGAATCCTCCTTTTTTCATATTTAGATTCAAACTAATCATAGCACTTCTATTGGCGTTTGTCTGTTGTAAATACAACATATTAACGTTTTATTTCAATTTAATGTTGAAATATTGATGTTCAAAAGGCATTGTATCTAAAAATCATGTAAAATGCAGGCAAAATATTTTCGGCAAATCCGGCGAAATGCATTTACAAGATTCGCTCAATTTGCTATAATAATGGATGGTAAAAAAGAGAATGCAAGAAAAATTGCAAATCGAGGAGGAAATCATTCATGTCAAGAAAGAGCAAAACCATGAAGGGCAACCAGGCGGCCGCCTATGTCAGCTACGCCTTTACGGAGGTCGCGTCCATCTACCCCATCACCCCTTCGTCCGATATGGCGGAAGAAACCGACGCAATGTCTGCCGCCGGGGCCAAAAACATCTTTGGGCAGCCGGTGCGCGTGGCGGAAATGCAGAGTGAAGCCGGGGCCGCAGGTGCCGTGCACGGCTCGCTGCAGGCGGGCGCGCTCACCACGACCTACACCGCTTCCCAGGGGCTCCTGCTGATGATCCCCAACATGTACAAAATCGCGGGCGAGCTGCTGCCGAGCGTGATTGACGTTTCCGCGCGGTGCGTGGCCTCCCATGCGCTGAATATTTTCGGCGATCACAGCGACGTTTACGCCTGCCGTCAGACCGGCTATGCCATGCTCTGCTCCGGCAACGTGCAGGAGGTCATGGACCTGGGCGCTGTGGCGCATCTTTCCACCCTCAAGGGCCGCGTGCCGTTCCTGCACTTTTTCGACGGCTTCCGCACCTCGCACGAAATCCAGAAGATCGACGTCTGGGATTATGCCGAGCTCAAGGAAATGACCGACCTCGACGCGGTGGATGCGTTCCGCCGCCGTGCGCTGAACCCCGAGCATCCCGTGCTGCGCGGTTCCGCCCAAAACCCGGACATCTTCTTCCAGGCGCGCGAAGCCTGCAACACCTATTATGACGACATCGTCGGCGTGACGGAAGATTACATGCACGAGATCAACCGCCGCATCGGCACAAACTACGAACTGTTCAATTATTACGGCGCGCCCGACGCTGAGCGCGTGATCATCGCCATGGGCTCCGCCTGCGATACCATTGAAGAAACCGTTGATTTCCTCAACGCGCGCGGCGAAAAAGTCGGTCTGATCAAGGTTCGCCTGTACCGCCCCTTCAGCGCAAAGCATCTGGTTGCCGCGATTCCCGCGAGCGTGAAGAGCATCTCTGTGCTTGACCGCACGAAGGAACCCGGTTCGCTGGGCGAGCCGCTGTACCTCGACGTTTGCGCGGCCCTGCGCGGCACGCAGTTCAAGGATACCCCGGTTTACGGCGGGCGCTACGGCCTCGGCTCCAAGGACACGAACCCGGCCTGCGTCATGTCCGTCTATCAAAACATGAACCTCGCGGAGCCGAAGGACGGCTTCACGATCGGCATCAACGACGACGTGACCTTCCTTTCCCTGCCCGCCGGCGAAAACCCCGACACCTCGCCCGAAGGCACCTACAGCTGCAAATTCTGGGGTCTGGGCGGCGACGGCACCGTGGGCGCGAACCAGAACGCCATCAAAATCATCGGCGACAACACCGACATGTACGTGCAGGGCTATTTTGCCTACGACAGCAAAAAAACCGGCGGCATCACCGTCTCGCACCTGCGCTTTGGCAAAACGCCCATCAAGTCCACCTATTACATCAACAAGGCCGACTTCGTGGCCTGCCACAACCCCTCTTATGTTGATAAATATGACATGGTGCAGGACCTGAAGCCCGGCGGCACGTTCCTGCTCAACTGCAGCTGGAGCCTGGACGAGCTCACGGCGCTTCTGCCGGGTGCTATGAAGCGCTATCTTGCGCAAAACAACATTCAGCTCTATACCATCGACGCCATCAAGCTGGCCGAGGAAATTTTTAAGGACGGCCGCCGCACCAACACCACGCTGCAGGCCGCGTTCTTCAACCTGACGGGCATCATCCCGGAGGCACAGGTCATCGGCCTGATGAAGGCCGCCGCAACGAAATCCTTCAGCAAAAAGGGCGAAGTCATCGTGAAGATGAACCACGACGGCATCGACGCCGGCTTCCATGCCGTGAAGAAAATCGAAGTGCCCGCCGATTGGGCAAACGCGGAAGATACCATTGTGGAGATCAGCGTTGACACCAACCGCGAAGATTTGCGCAAGTTTGTGACCGGCGTGCTGCACCCCGTGAACGCGCAAAAGGGCGACGACCTGCCGGTCTCCACCTTTGCGGAAACCGCCGACGGCACGTTCCCGCAGGGTGCCGCCGCCCACGAAAAACGCGGCATCGCCATCGATGTGCCGCAGTGGAAACCCGAACACTGCATCCAGTGCAACCGCTGCGCTCTCATCTGCCCGCACGCCATCCTGCGCCCGGCCGCGCTAACCGACGAAGAGCTTGCCGCCGCCCCCGAAGGCACCCCCTCCAAAAAGTTCAACGGCATGCCCGGCATGAACTACTGCATGGCAAATTCCGTGCTGGACTGCATGGGCTGCGGACAGTGCGCAAAGGTCTGCCCCGGTCTCAGAGGCGAAAAAGCCCTCGTGATGGAGCCCCTGCAAACCCAGCTCGGCCAGCAGCCCGTTTATGAATACTGCGAAAGCCTGCCCAAAAAGGCAGAAGTGCTAAATAAATTCAAGGCGAGCACCGTCATTGGCAGCCAATACCGCACCCCGCTGCTTGAGTTCAGCGGCGCTTGCTCCGGCTGCCGCGAGACCCCCTATGCCAAGCTTGCCACCCAGCTTTACGGCGAGCGCATGTACATCGCCAACGCCACCGGCTGCTCGAGCATCTGGGGCGGCAGCGCGCCCAGCACGCCCTATACCGTGAACAAAGAAGGCCGCGGCCCCGCATGGGCGAACAGCCTGTTTGAGGACAACGCGGAATATGCCTACGGCATGCTGCTTGCCAACAACGCCGCGCGCACCCGTTTGGCCGGCCTGACCAAGCAGCTGATTGCCGTTGACTACGCCACGGATTCCCTGAAAACCGCCGCGCAAAAATGGCTAGATACCCTCAGCAGCTCCGAAGAAAACCCCGCCGCCACGAATGCGTTCATCGCGGCGCTGGAAGACGGCATCAATGTGGACCTCACCGGCACCCAATGGGAAGCCGAATGGCTGAAGAATAATAAAATATGCATCTGCGAAGCCTGCACACTTGCCCGCGAAATCCTAAAGGACAAAGATTTCCTCATGAAAAAGAGCATCTGGGCCTTCGGCGGCGACGGCTGGGCCTATGACATCGGCTTCGGCGGGCTGGATCATGTGATCGCCCAAAACGAAGACGTGAACCTACTGATTTTCGACACCGAAGTGTATTCCAACACCGGCGGCCAGGCGTCCAAGTCCACACCCACCGGCGCTGTCGCCAAATTTGCGGCGGCCGGCAAGGAAATCAAGAAGAAGGACCTCGCGCAAATCGTGATGAGCTACGGCTACGTTTACACCGCGCAGGTCGCCATGGGCGCCGACTACAATCAGTGCCTCAAGGCCTTCGCGGAAGCGGAAGCGTATCCGGGACCGAGCGTGATCATCGCCTACGCGCCGTGCATCAACCACGGCATCAAGGGCGGGCTTGCCAACGGTGTTGCCGAGGAAGAAGCCGCCGTCAAGTCCGGCTATTGGCACCTGTTCCGCTTCGATCCGCGCATGAAGGAGCTGGGCAAAAACCCCTTCCAGCTCGACAGCAAGGAGCCCACGGAAAGCTACCGCGCGTTCATCGAAAGCGAAGTGCGTTACAGCTCCCTGCGCCGCGCCTTCCCGGATAAGGCCGACGTCCTGTTCGACCGTTCCGCCCAGCAGGCCAAGGAAAAGTACGACATGCTGGTGAAGCGCCAGAAGATGTACGGCGAGGACTAATCACAAGTTTCACAACAATCCCCCGGTCAATTTGGCTGGGGGATTTATTTTCGCACTGAATTTAATGCTAATCTTTTGAGAAGCGGCACGGACCCATTGCTTGTCTTGATTGATTTACGCCGCCTTGATCGTTCCCGCCAGGGCATGCACCGCTTCCTCCGCCGCCTGCCCGATGCTCTTCACATCCGCCGCGCCGGGCAACCCCTCCGGCGTAAAAAAGCTGAGCTGCTCCATGCCAAAGCTGAAAATTTTCGGGTCGACGAGGGCGCGCGCCACGGTTTCGCCGGGCAGGCGCAGGCCGCGCGGGTGATCCGCCGCCAGAATAAAAAACTGCGCGCGCTTGAGCACCACGCCCATGCGCCCCAGCGCCGCAAAATCAAGCTTGCCCTGCCGCCGCTCCGTCACAATGCGGCCGGCGCTGCGCGGCCCGATGCCGGGCACCCGCAGCAGCTCATCACGGCTGGCCCGCTGCACATCCACCGGGAAGAACTCCGGGTGATGCAACGCCCAGTTGCACTTCGGGTCCAGATAAGGGTTAAAGTTCGGCTCCTTGTCGTCCAAAATTTCGGCGGCGGAAAAATGATACTGCCGCAGCAAAAAATCCGCCTGATACAGCCGGTGCTCCCGCAGAAGCGGCGGTTTTGTGTCGATTGCCGGCAGCAGCGCATGCTCCACCGTTGGGATGTACGCCGAAAAAAACACCCGTTTGAGCGAATATTTATGATACAGCCCTTCAGTCAGGCGCAGAATCGCAAAGTCTGTTTCCGGGCTT
>JGI994J12354_10002066_pt1 | contig 20000 bp, 23 predicted proteins | sample IntmicLarv3ML3BL_FD_12354 | JGI IMG/M metagenome (IMG submission 12354)
GGACACGGCGGTGTAATCGAGGGAGAGGTTGGAATCTATTGAATAGTCTATCTCGGAGCCGTTGCGTTCGGCACTGAAATTGCTGTAGTACGGGTTTGCATATGACAGCACTGCGCCCGAAAGAATGACGGCGATCATTGCGACTATTATGATTACTCCGATCCTATTAGCGTCGATTTCCAATTTCCAACCTCCTTTCTTCTTTTGATGGTATAATACGTCGATATTATTATGATGGCCATGCCCGCCGCGGACATGAGATACATTACAGTGTGATAGAGTGCGTTGCCAGAAGGCAGCAGTAGACTGGTGATGTCAATGATCCCGGTTGCTCCAAGCGGATAGAGGAATGTGCCCATATAATGCAAAAGTCCGTGTATCGGAAATAATATTGTCAGAGTCCATGGTATAAATGCGATTCTGCCCTTTAATGAATACAGGATGAGTATTGCTGGAAGCATCACGAATCCGTACGTCGGTGGGTATGAGACAATCGGGAACGAGAACATTATGGCGAGGCTCACGATAGTAAGCCAGAGAAACACTTTCTCCCGTTCGGTTTTACGGAAGAACATGATTGCGAAAATTATCAGATATGAAACTGCCGCTATCGGAAGATAGAAGAAAATGTTCCCGAAACCCGCTCCCAGATTGAATCCCGACTGTGAATAGGAACTTTCGCGTGCCGTCAGGAAATTGATGGAATCCGAGAATTCCCCTGCAAGTACCGTCGGCAGATACACAATGGCTGCGATGATGAGGAATCCCGTGACTGCGATGAGAAGGTTTTTTGTTCTTTCATTGATGGTAATATCGCGTTCGGAGATGATGTACGCAACCATGACAGGAATCAGGACGACAGCGAACACTTTTGTAAAAATCGCCAGGGACAGAAGCATTCCCGCAATCATATATTTCTTGTTCATGAACGTCAGCAGGGAGAAGATCATCAGAGTGACCATAATGCTGTCAAACATGTTCAGCATGGCACTGGACATGATTACAAGGGGTGCAAGGAACCACAATGCAAAACCAATAACTGCCTTTTTTTGATCCATCGTCAATCTTTTCACAAGTAAGTATGCGCCATAAGCACCAATAATGTCAAAGAGCACCCCTGGTATTTTGACGATTGTTGTGTAGAAAATAGTAGTCAGGAATCCAAATTGTAATGTCATGGGATCGTTTAGGAAGACCGTTGTGAAAACATCTCCGAATGAACTTACTCCCGCAAGATTGGTCAGAGCTCCGATGATGGAAAGGATGTATCCCCAGATCGGAGGATACCAATTCTGTCCAGCTCCGTATATCGTATCGCCACTGTATATTCCGTCGTTGATTCCTGTCCACACGGCGATGTCTGCAGGCGAGGATGTGATCGGCATTAGGACGAACCGTGTGATCAATCCAACGATCAGAATCAGGATTATCATATTACGGGCTTTTGCCCAGGTGACGAATTCCCCTTCACCGTTTGAAAACATAGACTATGCTTGATGGGCGAGTGGTATAAAATAGTCTTTGCGTATGCGCATGAAGAAGGTTTTAACCGTAAAATCTTCTAATACGTGCACCAGTAAGTAATATATATTACAGAGGAGTACGCGGAATGCTCTATTGAGCCAATGAATGATGAAGATGTTTAAACATTGGAAAGAGGTAATAGAATGGCAGTATTTGTGAAATTTGAAACACCGAAGGAATTGTCAGACAAAGCGTACACTCTTGCTGAGGCAGCAAGGGACGGCGGAAAAATCAAAAAAGGCACCAATGAAGTGACCAAAGCCGTCGAGAGAGGAGACGCAGCAATAGTCATCATGGCTGTTGACGTGGACCCCCCTGAGATTCTCGCCCACATGCCCGCACTGTGCAAAGAGCGCAATGTCCCCTTCGTATACGTTCCGAGCAAAGTTGAACTCGGTAACGCAATAGGACTCGAGAAGCCCACCGCATCAATAGCAATCACTGATGTCGGAAAGGGAAAAGCACTCTGCGAAGAGATCGCAAAAGCCGTAAGCGCACTTTTGAACTGAAGGTGACTTAGATGGTTGACACAGACAGCATACCGTCCGAAGTGGTCGAAGTAATAGGCCGCACAGGAATGACCGGCGAAGCAACGCAGGTCAAAGTGCGTGTACTCGACGGCCGCGACAAAGGACGTATCATCACAAGGAACATCATGGGACCTGTGAGAATGGGTGACATACTCATGCTCAGGGAAACATCCAGAGAAGCCAGAAAACTCGGTATGAGGTGATTTGAATGGCTGAGACAAAGAAATGTTCGTTCTGCGGCGCTGAGATCGAGCCCGGAACAGGATCAATGTACGTCAAGAAGGACGGAACCGTATTCAACTACTGCACCAGGAAATGCTACAAGAACCAGGTGCAGCTGAAGAGAGTACCGAGGACCACCGGCTGGACGGAGAAGTTCGCTATCGAGAAATCCGCAAAGATCAAAGCGTCCGAAAAGAAGGAATGATCATGGAACGCACGTACCTGATGATCAAACCGGACGCTGTACAGCGCGGCCTCATGGGCGAGATCGTATCAAGATTCGAGAAGAAAGGTCTGAAACTCATAGCAATGAAGTTCATGACCATCCCGAAGGCGACCGCAGAGAAACACTACGGTGAGCACAAGGGAAAGAAATTCTATGACGGACTGATCGCATACATCACATCCGGCCCGGTACTTGCAATGGTATGGGAAGGGGAGGATGCAGTGGCAGTCTGCAGGAACATGATGGGTAAGACCAATCCCAAGGAATCCGCACCCGGAACGATCCGCGGTGACTACGGAATGCAGACGGGAATGAACATCATCCACGGTTCCGACTCACCCGAATCCGCCGAGAGGGAGATAGGCATATTCTTTTCCCCCAGTGAGCTTCAGACCTACAAAAGAACCGTAGACCAGTGGATCTACGAGTAAACCCTTTTTTATCTTTTAAACCGCTTCTACTAGAAGGAGGGAACGGGTTTGGCGATAAGACAACCGGTAGTCAGTGTCCTCGGTCATGTAGACCACGGAAAGACGAAGCTATTGGATACCATACGCGGCACTTCCGTCATTACCCGCGAAGCGGGAGCGATCACACAGCACATCGGTGCAACTGAGGTTCCGATCGAGCATATCTACAAAGTATGCGGAAAACTCATCGGATCGAAGAAATTTGACATCCCCGGGTTATTGTTCATCGACACCCCGGGACACCACTCTTTCATCACGCTCCGTGCAAGGGGCGGTTCCCTTGCTGACCTGGCGGTACTTGTGATAGATGTCAGGGAGGGACTGAAACCTCAGACGATCGAGTCAATCAAGATTCTCAGGCAGTTCAAGACGCCGTTCATCATAGCCATGAACAAGATCGACACGATCCAGGGCTGGATGCCCGAGACCGGACGTCCGTTCATTCTTGGTGAAAAAGTACAGCAGGAGCACACGATAAACGCATTGAACGAGAAGATGTACAATATCATCGCAATGCTTGCAACCGAGGGAATCTCCGCAGACCGTTACGATAGGATCGAAGACTTCACCAAGACGATTGCATTGATTCCGATCAGTGCGAAAGAGGGTGAAGGCATTCCGGACCTGCTGATGATGCTGATAGGTCTCGCACAGCGTTTCCTGGAGTCACAGTTGGAGAAGGAAGCAGGCCCCGGAAGAGGAACGATCCTCGAGGTCAAAGAGGAACGCGGACTCGGACAGACATTGGACATGATCCTCTATGCAGGAACGCTCAAGAGGGGCGACACGGTAGCATTGGGAACCAAAGGTGCACCAGTTGTCACAAAGGTCAAAGCAATCCTAAAACCGAAACCGTTGGACGAGATACGCGACCCGAGGGACAGGTTCGATTCTGTGCCCGAAATAAACGCTGCCGCAGGCGTCAAGATTTCATGTCAGAACATGGACGGCGTTATTGCGGGAGCACCGCTCAGAGTGGTCAAAGGACCCAATGACCCAGCTATACAGGAAATGAAAGAAGAATCGTCTGTGAAGATAGAGGTTCAGGACGAAGGCGTGACGATAAAGGCAGACGCGATCGGATCGTTGGAAGCGCTTGCTTTCGAAGCGAAAGCGGCAGGAATCCCGATCAGAAAATATGGCGTCGGAGAGATCTCACGCAGAGATATTGTGGAGACCGCCGCATACGGCGACCAGTTCCACAAAGTGATATTAGGATTCAACACCGAGATGTCCAAAGATGCCGCAGCAGAGGCGGAAGCGACAGAGATCAAGGTATTCACAAACCCCGTTGTTTATAGACTGATCGAGGATTTCCAGGAATGGCTCGAGCTGACGAAGAAGAAGCAGGATACGGACAAACGTTCCGAATATTCGTTCCCGGCAAAGTTCGTGATAATGCCCAACCATGTGTTCAGGGTTACGAAACCAGCGATCGTCGGAGTAAGAGTGCTGGCCGGTCGTATCAAACAGGGCCAGAGGCTTCTGTCCGCGGAAGGAAAGGAAGTCGGGAAGATCAAGAGCATCCGTAACGGCGAGGACCCTGTCAAGGAAGCGACACAGGGTCAGGAAGTTGCCGTTGCGATTGACGATATTACAATAGGAAGACAGGTCGACGTCGAGGACATTCTGTACGTTGATCTTATAGGCTCATCACTCAAGGAACTCCAGGCTATGGACCTCAACGAAGATGAGAAAATGGCCCTCGAAGAAACGACGATGATAAAGAGACGCAGCGAACCGTTCTGGGGTATGTAAGATGGTAGTGCCAGACAGCAACAATACGGCAGTCAAGGAGACTGTCGCATTCGTTGACGATCTGAAATTCGCAATCAATCAGAGGATCAAATTAACTGCAAATTTTGATAAGATTTGCATCTGTGGTATGGGAGGTTCCGCAATCGGAGGAGATTTGCTCCTGGACCTTATGGCACAGGAATCCGCGGTTCCGATGACCGTGGTCAGGTCAATAGACATACCAAACTGGATGAATAAAGACACGTTTGTCATAGTGTGCAGTCATTCCGGCAATACAAAGGAAACCCTTTCGATGTACGATCAGGCCGTGGAACGCGGATGTAACATCATCGCAATCACTGCTGGCGGAATGTTGAAAGAAAAATGTGACGAGAATGGGCATCAGGTAATACCGCTGAGGGAAGGAATACAGCCGCGTAATTCGCTCGGTTTGGTGATAGGATATCTGGCGAACGTCATGGAAACACTCGGTGTTGCCAAAATTAGAAAGGAAGTCAAGAAACTGATTCCCGCCCTGAATAAATTGAGGAATGAGATCGGATTTAAGAATCCTAACAGTTATGCGAAAAGAATTGCCAAAAAAATTTATGGAACAATTCCGGTTATTTATTCCACATCGGGTATCACCGCATCGGCCAACAGATGGAAGTCCCAGATAAATGAAAACGCGAAGATGATGGCCTTCAATGGGTCACTGCCGGAAATCAATCACAATGAGATAATCGGATGGGCGGAGGGATTGGAAAAGAAATTCAACTGTTGCCCAGTTTTCCTTTATGAGGAGGATGCAACCGATGCCATGAAGAGTATGGCAAATGCAGCCATAGAAACATTGAAATCATTCAACATCTCGCCAATCGTGGTCACAATACGTGGTAAGACCGTTCTGGAGAGAAGTCTTCGCGCAGTGATGTTTGGCGACTACATTTCGCTTTATCTCGCTTTCATGAATGATGTTGACCCGATAGGGGTGGAATCCATCACATCGTTCAAAGAAAAAGTGGCAAGCATTCTTAGTAAAAGGTCGAGAAAAGATAAAAAGGCCAAGAAGTCTCCACCAAAACGTATATAAGCTATTCTTTAATAAGGCGGACCTACAGGTGTTCAAATGGTTGATTTCAAAGCAGTCATAAACGATGTAAAGAGCGGAAAATCGCACAAGGCGACGATTTCCGGACACAATGCGAACTCCCTTATCGGGAAAAACATCGGTGAAGTAGTCGACGGAATATTCGTCGGACTTCCCGGATACAAATTGAAGATCACAGGCGGAAGCGACGGTAACGGTACCCCGATGAGGGGAGACCTTCCTGGAAACAAGAGACGCAAGATCCTCCTCTCAGACAGCTTGGGATTCCACGAGGTCTACCCTGGTGAGAGGAGAAGAAAGGCACTCCGCTGCTCCGCGATATCCTCCGAGATAGTCCAGATCAACATGGCTGTCACGGAATACGGCCCCAAGCCGATCGAAGAGAACTTTGCACCCGCAGCAGATGCCGGAGCTAATTAATGAAAGTTCAGGGGCAGCCCGAAATCAACATCGGGATGATCGGTCATGTGGATCACGGTAAGACCACGCTCACCAAAGCATTCAGCGGCGAGTGGACCGACAGACATTCCGAGGAGATCAAAAGAGGCATCTCCATAAGATTAGGGTATGCCGACGTAGCATTCTACAAATGCGGGGCGTCGTACACAACGAAGGACACCTGTAAAGATGGTTCGAAGGCGGAATACCTTCGTTCCATATCGTTGGTGGACGCACCCGGACACGAAACTCTGATGGCAACCATGCTGTCAGGTGCCGCCCTTATGGACGGTGCACTGCTTCTTGTAGCAGCGAACGAGAAATGTCCTCAGCCACAGACCAAAGAACACCTGATGGCTTTGTCAATCGTTGGGATTGAGAGGATAATCATTGTTCAGAACAAGATCGACCTCGTCACAAAGGAAGAGGCACTCGAGAACTACAGACAGATCAAAGCGTTTGTTAAAGGAACGATTGCTGAAAATGCGCCGATCATTCCGGTATCAGCGCATCACGACGTCAACATCGACAAACTTATCGAGACGATTGAAAACCACATCGTAGCAAATGTCGAGAGGGACACGAAGGCATCACCGTTGATGTATGTTGCACGTTCATTCGATATCAATTCTCCTGGAGCGGACCCGTTGAAGATCAAAGGCGGTGTCCTCGGAGGTTCGTTGGTCAAAGGTACATTCAAGGTCGGCGATGAGATCGAGATTGCGCCTGGACGTAAAACGGAAGTTGCCGGAAAGCCAGTCTGGCACAGGATTACTACAACAATTACATCACTGCACGCAGGCGGAAAGAGCGTCAAGGAAGTTGTTCCAGGAGGACTCATATCCATTGGAACCGGACTTGACCCGTCAATAACCAAATCAGACGGACTGACGGGAAGAATGATCGGCAGACCGGGAGAATTACCGCCGGTAATGCATGATTTCAGAATGAAGACCGTTCTTCTCGACCGTGTTGTCGGTACGTCGTCAGACCTTAAGGTGGACGAGATCAAGACGAACGAACCGCTGATGCTTTCCATAGGAACGGCAACGACGGTCGGTGTCGTCAAAAGTGCAAGGGGCGGTTCAGCTGAAGTTGCCCTGAAGATTCCGGTTTGTATTCTGGAAGGTCAGAGAGTCGCAATTTCAAGACGTATCTCCGGAAAATGGAGATTGATCGGATACGGAATAGTGGATAACTGATTATGCAGACCGTGATCTTGGATACCAACGCACTTCTGATGCCTTTTGAGATGCGCATCAACATTGATATTGAGATTGCGAATCTTGTCGGTGACGCCAGAATCATTGTTCCTGGACCATTGGTCGGTGAACTGAAGCATTTGGATCACAAGTTCGCCAAAGCCGCCATTCAGCTTGCCAGAAAATATGAGATATATCAGACGGAAGCGTCCGGTGACGAAGCGGTCATTGAAGCCGCTTTGAGAACTGAAGGATATGTTGTAACAAATGATAAGGAACTGAGGACAAAGCTCAGAAAATTGAACATACCGATGATATATCTCAGATCGGGAACGCACCTGATTCTCGAGGAATACTAGACGAGCGGCATCGGCGTTTCGTCATCTCTATTCGAAGGTTCTTTTCCGAGTTCGTTGAGCTTCATCATCATTATCTTCTTTCCGGTTTCAGTCACAGCATAAACGGGAACTTTTGTTCCCGCCTGGAGTATCGCACGTTCCTTGGCTATTGTCCTGATAGCTTTGGAAGCGCATGCAGTGATAACGTCACAGTTGTCGAACATTATCTTCGCATCATCCATTGATAGTCCTGTGGTGTGCACGGCGAAGATCACAACATTGGAACCAAAGGCGTCTCTTATCGTTGCCGCATCCTCCGCCTTCGCAACCGTTACACCAACAGTGGAGTAACGCATCGCAAATGCTTTGCTGACGCCCGCGAACTGGTCCATTGCAGCCGTTTTCGGGTCAAGGATGCGTTCGGCACCGATGTCGTTGATGACCTTCTGTATTGGTTCCGTCTCACATATTCCCGAGATGCGTCCGCCCATTCCCTGAATCAGTTCAGGATCGTCAAGGACACATGTGCCAGATCCGTCAGCTGCGATAACAGAGGCGTTTAGGATCTTCTCTTTCACAGCCAAACTCATTACTTCGGATATTCCGAAGTTGAGGAAATAATGCATCCTCGTTTCGCGTGATTCCGTGCACATGCCGAACTTGGAAATACGATATTCGATGTTCTCTCGTATCGTATCCTTGTTCAGTTCCTCGATGCCACGGTATTTCTTGAACATGGGGCAGTATTTGACCAGCGGCTCGCTGACCTCTACAACCTTTCCGTCCTCGATGACGACCCTCGACATTCCGAGGCATTCCATGACGTGCCTGCCCATGTTCACTCTACGGAGACCTTGTTGATTGTTACGTCAACGGAAGGTCTGTCGTTCCTTCCTGTTTCGATCTTTCCTATCTTATCAACAACATCCATTCCCGCAACAACCTGACCGAATACGGGGTGTGCGCTCGGTGAACGGGGGTTGTCCCAATCCAGGTATGTATTGTCAACGAGGTTGATGAAGAATTGGCTTCCTCCGCTGTTCGGACGGCCGGTGTTGGCCATTGCGATTGTTCCACGAACATTTGAGTGGCCTTTCACGAATTCGTCGTTGACCTTGTATCCAGGTCCACCGGTGCCGGTTCCTTCAGGACATCCTCCCTGTATCATGAATCCGGAGATCACGCGGTGGAAGATCGTTCCGTTGTAGAATCCCTCATCTGCAAGTTTTATGAAGTTTCCGGTTGTGATCGGAAGATCGTCGTACATTCTCAGTTTGATGTCGCCCATGCTGGTGTGTAATGTTACAGTAGTCATATTCTACGGAAACACGTTGAAGTAAAAAACACTTTCAGCCGTAGATCATATCGTGAGACTCGCCACCGTTGTTTTCCAGCTCCGCCATCGTCGTTACGTATTCAACGGCATAGGCGTGAGCGTTAATTCTGGCGTATACCAACGCAGCGAACACTACAACGAGAATAACAATCATCACGTACAGAAGGTCGCCTTCGAACTGCGGGATTATTGCCAAAAGGACAATTAGGACGGATGCGATCTCAGCCTGAAGTACTGCAGGCCTGAGTGTATTCAAACGTTCGATCTCGTCGCTGAGCATTGACACGTACGTCAACGGGCTCTTGACAGCCGTCCACTCGTTCAAAATGATTTTTGGAATGTTCTCCGCATTGGCTTCATTGACAGATCTCAGGAGTTTGTATCTTCCGAGGAGTTTTGAGGATCCCCTGACCGTCAATATAATGGACGGGATGGAGAGAACCACCAACAGTATCGCAACCACAAGGATTGCGCTATACATTCCTGTAAAAGTAATGGAATCCGGAGTCAACGTATCACGATTGCAGTTCTTGTATCTAATATGTGCTATGGAACTTCGGCGTTGTTTTCCGTCGATTCAGCAGGCGTTTTCTTTTCCGCCAGACTGCGTTTTATCAACTTGACGGTTTCCGAGACGATTATGATCGTAAATGCTACGGCCATTATCTTCAACCACATCTCCGTTGGTAACGCAACGGTTCCGAAGAAGGCCCCGCCGAACTGCGTGATGATGAACTGTAATCCGAACGTCAATCCAAAGACCAGGACCATCAGTTTGTTGTTGGTAAGGTTTCTGAATATACTTGCGTCAGTCAGTTCGCGTGCGTTGAATGCGTTGAACAACTGGAATATTACGAACATTGTAAACAGTACTGTAGTCAGTTGTTCCGGCGATGCGCCCATGAAATTCCAAATGTTCTGGCTCATTATCACTGTTGAAATGAATACTCCATTTACAGCTATACGGAACAACATACTTTTCGAGACGATGTTGGAGTCGCGCGCGATGGGCTGACGTTCCATCAGGTCCTCGCGTATAGGCTCCAATCCCAATGTTAACGCAGGGGGGCCGTCCATGATGATATTGATCCATAGTAACTGTAGCGCGGTGAACGGTGATTCCAGTCCGATGATGATCGACATCAGTACAACAATGACCGATGACAGGTTCACTGTAAGTTGGAATTGAATGAAACGTTTGAAGTTCTCGAATATTCCGCGGCCCCATTGCACCGCCGTTACGATGGTGGAGAACGAATCATCCAACAGAACGATGTCACTGGCTTCTTTGGACACTTCTGTACCGGATATGCCCATTGCCACACCGACGTCAGCATTCTTGATTGCCGGAGCGTCGTTTATTCCGTCTCCGGTGACAGCAACGACGTTTCCCATTGACTTCAGTGCATTGACAACACGCATTTTGACAATCGGGGTGCTTCTGGCGATGACACGGATTCTCGGTAGCATTTTCATAAGTTCATCGTCGGAAACATCTTCCAATGCTTTCGCTTCGATAGCAATATGTCCGTCATCCAGCAGATGTAGTTCATCAGCAATTGCCGTGGCGGTGATTATGTTGTCACCCGTGAGCATCTTCACGTCTATTCCGGCACTTCTGCAACGTTTTACGGATTCGTACACATCCCTGCGCAACGGATCCGTTATGGAAACGAATCCGTCAAAGATCAGATTCGATTCTATTGCGGGCCTATCGTTCTCATAGTCCATGGCATTGACGAGTTCTTTGTGCGCGAACGCGATCACGCGCCCTGCCTTTTCCTGGAATTCGATTATCCTTTCTTCGATGACGGTTCTTTCATCAGAACTCAGAGTGCACATGGCCAGTATCTTCTCAGGACTGCCCTTCGTGTATGCTGTGAATGATGAACCATCTTTCACGACAGTGGTCATGTTCTTTGTTTCGGACGAGAACGGATAGACGTAATCCACCAACGATAATTTTCTGAGTTCTTTGTAATCGATATTCGCTTCATTGGCTACAACAAGCAGTGCGCCTTCTGTCGGATTTCCGATGAAACTATTCTTTCCGTTTTCATTGTTCACGTCTGCGGTGCTGTTGATGCAGAAGTTCTTCAGCATCACTTCGTTGGAAAGTTCGGATGGTTTTATCAGAGCGTTGTCGCAGAATACGTCGGATACGGTCATCTTGTTTTCCGTTAATGTTCCGGTTTTATCGGAACAGATGATGTTGATGTTCCCGATCGTCTCACTGGCAACCATCTTCTTGACCAGTGCGTTCTGTTTGCTCATCTTGATTATATTCAATGATAACGAGACGGCAACAATCGTCGGCAGTCCTTCCGGAACTGCCGCTACGATAAGAACAATGCTCGTGATGAATGCGTTCGAGATATTGTCCAGATCGGCAGTGCCGTTCATCATGAACGTTATGATCTGAATGGTGAACACCAATGCTGCGGCGGTCACACCGAGTATCGTTATCGTCTTGCCTAAACGTGCAAGTTTCTCCTGTAATGGAGTACTGGTCTCAATCGTCTTTGACAGTTCTCTGGCGATCTTTCCAAATTCCGTGCCGTCACCCACTTCGGTAACGACTATCTTCGCGTGTCCGCCTGTGATATAGCTGCCTGAGTAGAGTATGTTAGACCTTTCCGCTATTGGCGTCCTCTCATCATCGAACACAGTGCTGGCACTCTTCTTCACAGGATTGCTTTCACCCGTCAGTGACGATTCGTCCGCGTATAATGAAACACTGTCGATCAATCTTCCATCAACAGGAAGTTTGTCCCCGGTTTCAACGATAAGGATGTCTCCGACAACGACTTCTTTCTGCGGAATTAAAAGCACAGAACCGTTTCTTATGACCTTGGCCAAGGTGTCTTCGTTGAATTTGCTGAGCGCTTCGAAAGCTTCTGCGCTGCGACCCTCCATCACAACCGTGATAACCACAGAAAGGGAGATTGCCGCGAAGATCCCGATGCATTCAAGGAAATCTGCCTCACCGTCACCCATCATTCTGACGATGTTCACAAATAATGCAATGAATGCGGTGGCGATGAGCATGATGATCATCGGTTCTTTCATCGCATCGAACACTCTTCGGAAAAGCGATTTCTTCTTTTCTTTGGTGAACTGGTTCACGCCATATTTTTCAGCGTGTTCCACCACTTGTTCGTCGTTCAGACCCACGTTCACGTCAACGTTCAGACGTTTCAGCGTTTGATCTGCATCTTCCATGAATGCGGGCATTTGTGACAGGCTCCGTTTCGATGAAAAGAACCAAAATGACGTTCAAGCAGATACATGACCAAAAAAGACCATGCACAGCTATTCAGCCATACATGAGTCTCGTTAATTAAGACAAGCCAGACCAAAAGGTCAGTGTGTTGACTTGTCGCGCATCGCTGCGCCAACTACTCCCCCACGGGTTGTTTCCAATACTCTTGATGCAATTATCGTATATAAAAAATATCGATATTTAGCAATATGTCGAGAGCTTGTCTGCGGCGGAATTCAGATTCTCGGAGATTCCGTTCAATTTTATGGCTAGTTCCTGCAGGCCGGCTTTGTTTATGAGATAGAACCTTGTTCTCAACGTGGTCCGGGAGTCGACCATTCCCGCCTTGTACATCCTGCTGACGATGTAGTTGAACGTTTTGTAGAAGATTTCTGCTTCTTTGATCATATCCTCTGAACTGCGTTCGCCATCCTTCAACATCTCCAGTATGATGTATGTTTTTTCGTCAGTTATCATTTCATAGAGGTCGTCAAAAGAGATATCGCCACTCATTCTCATATGGGCGATATTAGGGCGGTGTTATAAATCGCTGTTCCAAGCGATATGTATACATTATATTCCGTTGATATCCGATAAATCGGGGAGAAACAGATGGCGGAACCTTTCAAGAACATGTTCAATTCCAAATCCGTAGGTGAATTCGCAACAGCCATAAAATTAGTCTACAATTCATTCAAAAAAGAAGAGTTCCTGAAATCGATTTTCGATGAGACGTGGGACGGTTTGGAGCTGAAGGCCAGAGGCCGTAAGATATGTATGAGCCTTGGAGAATATCTTCCGAAGAATTATTCCGATGCTCTTGATGTGATCGACAGGGTTGTCAGCGCATACAAGGGAATCTGTCTTTTCTCTTTCACGGATTATGTAGAAGTATACGGACAGAACGATTCAGATCTCGAACTGTCGATAAGCGCATTGGGACGATACACACAATATTCGTCATCAGAATTCGCCGTCAGGCCGTTCATAATCAAACACCAGAAAAGAATGATGAATCAGATGTACGCATGGTCAAAGGATGAGAACGAACACGTCCGCAGATTATCAAGTGAAGGATGTCGTCCGCAACTGCCGTGGGGCCAGGTGTTGACGGAATTCAAGAAGGACCCGTCACCGATATTGCCGATACTGGAGCAACTGAAAACCGATTCGTCACTGTATGTCCGCAAAAGTGTCGCAAATAATTTGAACGATATTTCAAAGACACATCCCGACCTTGTCATCAAGATTGCAAATGAATGGCACGGTAAGAATGAACATACCGATTGGATATTGAAACACGGTTTGAGAACGCTCTTGAAAAAGGGAAACCGTGATGCGCTGGCACTCTTCGGTTATGATGATGTCGAGTCAGTGAAAGTGGATGGTTTCGTATTAGACAGAAAAGTCACCCAGATAGGTGGAGATATTGTCTTCTCATTCACCGTTTCAGTGAAGGAAGCAACAAAAACAAGACTGGAATATGCAATCGATTATGTAAAATCGAATGGAAAGAGAAGCAGGAAGATATTCCAGATATCTGAGATACCGTTGAAGAAGGATGAAACCCGACAGTATACGAAGAAGCATTCTTTCATGGACCTTACGACAAGAAGACACTATCCGGGAAAACATTCGATAACTCTGATAGTAAACGGAATAGACCGTGGTACGTTGGATTTCGATCTGAAGTAATTTAGATGGTATATCAACCTATTACGTTAATCAATTACGTTAATTAAATATCGTAATAAAGATATGTTTATATATTAATTCAGTACTAATATTCAATTGTGTTAAATAATAACGTTAAAAAAACGGATTATTCCCAATATAAGGTGGAAGGATATCCTGTAAGGCATAAAGCAAAGGTGCCGTTCGCTCCGATTTTGAAACTTAACATGGAATATCGAAAAATGGTCGAAATGATGCAGGATATCGACCGTAGGTTAGGCGATTTTATTCTGACACGCAACGATTATCTGGAACTGGTGGAGGACGCTTACGCAAACAACATACATTGGTCAGTAAAACTTGAGGGAAATGACTTACCTCTGGGTGAAGTGAAAAAACTGACAAAATTGTTCACAGATTCAAAGATCGGAGAAATCAATGCCGGGCCGCAACAGGAGGTCCTGAATCATCTGTATTCCTTCTTTGCCACAGACATTCTCAAGCTACCGTGGGATATTGATCACGCGACCCTTATGCATGGCATTCTGATGAAGGATGTCGGAATAGCTGGAATTCCAGGAGAGATACGTGATGTTGACGTAAGCGTGTATGGCAGCGACGGAACGGAATATTTCAGATCATGTCCCCACATACACATAGAAAAAGAGTTGGAATCGTTATTCGAATGGTTATCAGGTTCACCGTACGATGCGATAACCACGGCAGTGTTGTTCTTCCATGAGTTTGAAAGTATACATCCGTTCCGGGATGGGAACGGAAGAGTGGGAAGAACGTTATTCCAGATTCTTCTGCAGGAACTCGGTCTGAAGAATGCAAAATTATGTAAATTTGAACAAGAACTCCTTGAGGACAGTGAAACGTACTATTCACTTCTCGCATATACGGACAAGACCGTCGATTATACACCATTGGTGATGTATGTCACGGAATCATTACTTCAGGCATACAGGGAAGCATTGAAGACATTCGAGGAAAAAGATGTACTGAAAGAACTGGATGAGAATTCGAAAGCTATTGTTCGGCATTCTAAGACTGTATCGGAATTCTCTGTCGCAGATGTATGTGCACGGATCCCTGCGTTGGGGGAACAGAGCATACGTGTGAAATTGAATGAACTGGTGGAAATGGGCGTGCTTGCAAAGAGTGGAAAGACAAGATCCACAAGGTTCAGTTTCAATGATCCGTTTAGAGGAATAAAAAAGACATTGAAATCTTTTGAGACCCTGGGCCGCAAAGGGGAAATGAGACTGTCATAATAATCGGATAATTATTACGGACACGGTATTAAGAAATAGTACGCGAGAGGTGATTCGACACCATAAAATCCTCTGTCAACCATTCTCCATTATGGCGTACGACGGCAGATACAGAATCGAGGATATTGACGATGACAATAGAGTCGTGTACTTCGACCCGTACCAGATCAAGAAGATCACTGGGACGAGACTTGCACCGATCCTCGGTAAAGGTGATTTCCAGACGCCGTTCTCGGTGGCGTTGGACCTCGCCGGCGTTTATCGTGAGGACGTGAAATCAAAATACATCGATGCCGGAAATGTTCTCGAACCAGTTCTCAGGTCATATCTGAAAAAGAACATTTCCATGCTCACGCCGTTACTGAATCTGCCGAAGGAATCCAAAGTGGCAATAGAAGAACCTGTCCCCGGGAATATGTGCGGTTACGACCATTTTCACAATGAGAAGGTATTCGGAGGACTCGTGGACGGTTATGTTCTGTCTGACGGAAAGAAAAACGCCGTACTGGAGATAAAGACCTCCGGCGAAAAAGAGAAATGGATGGACGAGAACGGGGGATTCACTAACGTCACGGAACAGTACATGCTGCAAGCCTCGCTGTACGCGGAACTGTCAGGATTGGAGAAAATCGTATTCCTTGTTGGATTCTTGGAAGAGGATGATTATAACAGACCCAGATTCTGGATTCCCAACAGAGATAACACAAAAATAATAATCAAGGACAAGCTCGACATGGCACCATACATGAAAGAAGCGGCGGAGTGGTACAGGGAATACATGAAGAACGGACAGACGCCGGAATGGACGGATGCCGACAAAGACGTGGTGAAGCATCTCAAAGCGTACAAACTTGGAAAACGTTAGATCTCGAGGGACAGGGATGAAGAATATCGATTACAATTATTGGACAGACGGATACGGGAAGAATGATGCGGATTTTCATAACCCTTATCTCGCTATAGCGATGGGAGAATTGTACGGTCGCAAAGGATTCGATTTCGGAAGGGGTAAGGGCATATTTTCCGATAAGGATGAAAAAAACCACTGTAGACCTGATGGATATTCATCATATACATTCGCCAATAGTTATGCAAAAAGGATGCCTTTTCGGGAAAAGGCCGTTGAGAATAACAAGGAATTGGCTGACAGATGTTATTTTCTTGCCGGAACCATCGCAGGAGAATTGTTTTTCCCCGCACACGGATTTGGTAAACAGTCGATAAATCAGGCTCGTGGTTGTAACGGGGCGGTAAATGACATGGTCTATCTGACATTGGACAGCATCAGAAAATACTATGAGGGGAAGAAGGAATACTATCACCTCAAGGATGCCATCGAAAGATACGGATATTTCTTTGACCGTTTTGAGTCGTTCGACGGATACATCGAATACAATCTACTGCAGGATTACGAACTGTTGCCGAAGAAATTCCCAACGAGTGAGGCCGAACTCGTGGAATTCTGGAAGAGATCCGTTGAGTTCATGGAATCAAGAGCTCAAAGGATCGAAGAATATGCAAAACAGAACAATCTTTTCGATTCTGAATGATCATTGCCCTTCGTTCTCATCGGAGAGTTCAGGGTTGTACTCGGACAGGATGAGAGTAGCAGACGTCAGTCCCGGGGCTCCGAAGCGGAATTCATATTCCTTGTTCTCGGTGCCTGCGCTGATGATGATAACGTTACTGCCAGTGCCAGTCTTCGAGAATATTCCGGTATAAGCCCTCAATGAATGTTCATTCTCGTCAATGTCGAATTTGACAGTCTCGCCTCTTTTTGCGGACGCGATCTCCGTCACGCCATCGAGGTAGTAGCGTACACGCATTGCTGCGCCGAATACCTTGCCGGGTCTGAAAATAGTAATCTGTCTCAAGCAATTCACCATTATCAGTCTAGTTTTTTCAAATATACAATTATTCCGTCCGCTTCTTTAACTGCCCTGTTAATAATATCATCAGTTAGTTTGTCAATGTTCTCAAAGTTAGGAGTGTCAACCAATACTATCTCAAGCTCTGCGTATTGTGGCCTTTTAGCGAGACCTTCATTCCACACACTTTCCTTAAGTAGATCCCAATATTTGTTTCGAACCTTTTTATTCTGTCCCAAAAGCCAGAGCTCAAATCTCATTTCATTATGATTCAGCACGATCCCAAACCGTAACTTTTTTCCCCTCAGATAATCGTTTACAAAGGGAAAATACGAATAGTCCATGTACCCAGGTGAAACATTTCCACACGAGTATTTTTCTGAAAAGGCTTTTTCAAAATCTGTCTTTATTTGCATTACACACTTTAGTAAAAACCCGTACGTATTCTGAATATCACTTTTATTTATCTGTTCCTTGTAAAGCGAAATGGAAGAATTGATTTTTCCGTTCATGATATTTCTCTCATTTGTATCGACGAATTCTTTTTTATCGTTTTCTTCGGAGTTTCCGTCGTCTAACATAGGACACGCTGTTTATGAATACTAGAAAGTCAAACGCAAGCCCGGGGCATCTAAGGCAAGTAATGATTTAATTGGAAAGCGACATAACCGTTCATGGTAAAGTTGACAGTTGCCTACCTGGATCAATTTTTTGTCGTTAAGGTAAATGTCCAGATATTTGTCGATGATAAATTAGCAGTTATATTGAAACCACGAGAAACAAAATCTATTGAATTGGCCGCGGGAGAACATAAAATTGTGGTAAAAGGCAGTATTCGGAAGAAAAAGATAACAATGGATTTACAGAGCGACAAGATGATTAGCATAGAATGGAACCGAACATGGGGAACGATAACTATTTTGGAAAATTATTTTTCCACGGAAAATTGTTCAAATTCATAACTTCGCTTCAAACATAATTGAAACAATAATGAAAAAGCGGGCCTGAAGGGATAAAGACCTAGCGTAAGCCAGATCTCTAAGAAAAAATTCTATTAGAGCCTTATTTTTGGCGATAGATTTTAGGAGTTTTCGATGCAAATGTTATGTCTTTTGAAAAGACCGTTTGTAAAGAGAAACGGCAGCGTTCTGCATACCGTTTCAAGGCGAAAAAGGGTGGAGAATGGAAACATGATGCAGATCTGATTGCAGATTTGATTTCCGGTAGAAGAACATTGGATGATGAGGAAATTCAGAAGGAACTTCTGGATTGGATACTCACGGATAATTGCAATGTGTTCCGTAACAAACAGACAGGAGAACTTGTTTATGCATTGGCAGCAAAGAGAGGAAACCCTCTGTATGCAGCAAAGAAGGGGGAAACTCTCAATAGGATTCTTGCTGCAATTGCAAACAGAGAACTTGATTATGCACATCCCAAATTGCGTGAATCGAAATACAGATACACTCACGTCCTGTTGGTGACGGTGACATTTGATCCTAAAAGATACACAAAAGAAAGGACATGGAGTTTGTTAAGATCGAATCAAATAGAAGATTTTAATTTTGAACACGGTGTTCTAAACAAATTTGGTGCAAATATCAGCAGCATTTTCGGACTGAATGGAAAAATTACCTGTAAAGAATCCAACAGTAGTGGATATCCTGCCCCTCACATCATTATTGTTCTAGACAAACCTGTTCTTGTGGAGAGGCATATAGACAAGGATGGAAGTATTTCATGGAGACTTGTCAACGATCAGATTCTCAAGAGAGTTGGAAAAGATAAGCACTCGAGAAGAATGTCAAGATTGGATGTAGAACAAGCGATTCTCAATAATCCGATATGGACACACGGAACTATGGATATCAAAGGCGTAGTGAAAAAAGATAGGTTTAAGAAATTTTCAAACGGTTTTACGTACCTTTTCAAATATCTTATCAAAACGGTCTCGATTGAAAGATATCCTGAGCTTATGGATATGGAATCAATTGGTGATTCAGACAATAAGTCAGTAAGGACGATGATTTACACTCATTTGGGAAATAAGTGTTTTAGAACACGAGATATTGTGTTCGGAAAAGCTTTCAAAGACAGGATCGGATTATTACCGGTCGAAAGAACCAAAAGCGAATTGGAATGGGAGAGAGTTAAAACGATTCCAAAATGGGTGGTCGATATTTTAGAAAGTGAAAAGCCTTCCAGCGACAACGGCTGACATTCCTTCTCCCAGCGTCTACACAAGAGCCAAACAATATAGCGTAAGCTATCCTGATAATAATAAATGTGGCGTAGCCACACTGCTAAAACGAGCGGCAGGGATGCCCTTTGGCGCAGCCCGGGCATCACGCCGCGGTCAAGACTGTTCGGAACGGAGTGACGAACCGTCCGACTTGATGGAAAGAACATGAATTAAAACTTATCATTATGAATTTTGAAAATTTTGAACAATGTTAATGATTGATTGAAAAAATGGAAACACAGCGGTCAATGAAGACCGTCGTTGTTTTTGAAATTGTTTCAGCGTCTCTTACTAACTACTACAGCAACTATTGCGATTATTGCTAAAATGGCTGCAACCAATATATACATAACGGGAAATTCATCATCTGGAGCATCATTTGTACCAGAAATTAGTATTGCCTTGAAGATGGGTTCGAAGACATATGATTTTGTGACAGTCATTCCGTCAGTGAATCCGTCCCAGCCAATGAATTCGTAATCATATTGTGCTGTTGACGCTTTCGTGGGATCAGATGACGGTTTGAATATCGTCGTACCATAT